>Ga0208242_100365_pt1 | contig 35143 bp, 32 predicted proteins | sample SubbioAug_CSW13A_FD_184825 | JGI IMG/M metagenome (GOLD analysis project Ga0208242, IMG submission 184825) | Serpentinite rock and fluid subsurface biosphere microbial communities from McLaughlin Reserve, California, USA - CR12Aug_CSW13A (SPAdes) | ecosystem: Environmental > Terrestrial > Deep...
GTTAAATGTTTTCCCATCAGAAAACGACTCCTTTCTTATAAATCTAAAGATCTTAACGTACTTTTATTATAGTTCCTTCTTTCAAACAAAACGCAATGACTTATTGCGTTTAAAGTGACATGTAACTAAATTAATTAAAATTAAGTGATTTTAAGAAGTGTGTTTGACTTATGTGGATGTTTTATGTATGATATTAAAGCAATTGATTACATTGTACCAAGAAAGTGGAGGTGGCTCTCATGAAAAGAACATATCAACCGAGCAAAAGAAAACACCAAAAGGTCCACGGTTTTAGAGCACGTATGAAGACGGTTGGCGGTCGTAAGGTATTAGCCCGTCGTCGTGCTAAAGGCAGAGCGGTCTTGTCGGCGTAAAAACGAGTCACCTTAAAAGGGTGACTTTTTTTAGATAAATAACGAAATATGCAATGAAAAAGGAACGAAGAATAACATCAAACATCGAATTTCAATCCATTTTACAACATAAACGCTATGTAGCTAATGGATCCTTTGTTGTTTATTTCAAACAAAAGAAAAAGGAACAGTCTCGAATTGGTATTAGTGTAAGTAAGAAACTAGGCTCTGCTGTAGAACGTAACAAAGCAAAGCGTCAATGTCGAATGATGTTGCAAGAGTTATTTAATGAAGAGCTTAATTATGATGCTATATTGATGATTAGACAAGGTTATCTAACAAAACCCTACGAAGTTAACGTAAAATTGTTGGAAAAACTACTGAATAAAGTTAAACTATAAGGTGACGACCACCAAGGAGAAATATATAAATGTATAACTGGCTAAAAAATAGACCTAAACTCATTATGAGTGCAGGGTTACTTGCATTCATTTCTGGATGTACTCGCGTGATTGATGGTAATGGAAATGTACTTCCAGATAAGATCATCAGCACAACAACTCAGCTTTCTCAGATTCTTGCAGATGAAAGTTGGTTCTCAGCATTCTTCGTTTTCCCACTAGCACAAGTCATTAACTTTTTGACACCTGTTATTGGTGTTGCACTAGCGATTGTAGTTGCAACTGTTGCGATTAAACTATTAACCTTTGGGTTTACAGTTAAATCAACTGTTGCTTCACAAAAGATGCAAGTGTTACAACCAGATATGGCTGCAATCCAAAAGAAATATGAAGGTAAAAAAGACGAACAGTCACGTATGAAGCAAGCACAAGAAATGCAAGCTCTATACACAAAACATAAAATTAATCCATTTGGAACAATTTTAGTAGCTTTCATACAATTTCCTGTCATTATCGCAATGTGGCAAGCTGTCCAACGCTCAGAAGCAGTGCTAAATGGTGTTCTATTAGGTGCAGAACTTAATGTTACTCCATTAACTGGAATCTTAGGTGGACAATACTTATACCTCGTTATTTACTTACTTATGGGATTATTCCAATTGGGATCAATGTTATTACCACAATACCTTGCTAAACAAACAGCAATTAGAAATGGTAAAAAAGCACCTGCTAATAGCCAACAAGGTATGATGATTGGTATGTTTGTATTCATTATGTTTATTTCAATTAACTGGCCAACTGCGATGTCATTGTATTGGTTAGTAAGTAGTGCTGCACAAGTTGCACAAACACTATTCATTCAAGTTAACTACATCGACAAACCAGTCGTGGGAGTATAAGTATGATTAAACGTTACTCAGGGAAAAACTTAAACGATGCATTAGCACACGCTGCCAAAGAAAAAGAGGTAGATGTTTCTGAATTAACGTATTATGTCACTGAAGAGAAAAAAGGAATATTAGGATTTGGTGCTGAAGTAACACTTGAAGCCTATGCTCTCAATGATGTATCACTGTTTATTCAATCCTATTTAAGTAAATTCTTCTCGCATTTTGATTCAGAAGCTGAAATTAGTGTTGATCGTCAAGGTGAAGTATTTAAAGTCTTAATTAATGCTTCCAATAATGCGATATTAATTGGTAAAGCAGGACAAACACTACAATCACTAGTGACTGTTGTTCGCTCTTCAACAAGCTCAGAATTTAAACGTCGTTTCATTATTAATGTTGACATTAACAACTATAAAGTCGATCGTTATGAAAAAGTTCGTCTAATGGCTGCTCGAATTGCGAAACAAGTTGTACGCACACGTATTTCCGCAACACTTGATCCAATGCCTAATGATGAGCGCAAAGTGATTCACCAAGAACTTCAAAAAGTTAAGAATATAAAAACTGAAAGTGAAGGAGATGGTCAAAAACGTCGTCTCAAAATCATGTTTGATAAAAATAAAAACTAACTTTCCTAACAAGGGAAGTTTTTTATTCACTATAAGGAGTGTATAATAAAACCATGCCGATTAAGATGATTGTTGGGTTAGGAAACCCAGGAAAAAAATACGAAACAACCCGCCATAATATTGGCTTTTTAGTCGTTGATGAGATTTTCAAGGCTTGTGAAGTTAAAAGTACTCAAGATAAGTTTAAAGCTAGTGTTGCACAGGTAACTTATGAAGGAAACCCATTGTATCTTGTAAAACCACAAACTTACATGAACCTTTCTGGGGAAGCTGTATATGCGATAGCATCATACTTCAAGATAGCTCCATCAGAAATCATTATTATTTGTGATGATCTTGATTTACCTGTTGGGAAAATTAGACTACGTGAAAGCGGAAGCTCTGGAGGACAAAAAGGCCTTAATAACATCCTTCAGCTGTTTTCAACTCAAGATGTTCCACGAATTCGTTTTGGGATTGGTAAGAATTCACTCATTGAAACAGCAGATTACGTCTTAGGCAAGTTTGAACAAGAACACATTGAAACCGTTAAAACAGGAATCACTCAAGCTAAAGAAGCTGCTCTAATGGCAGTTAAGAAAGACTTTGTGACCGCTATGAACCATTACAATAAACGATGAAATCATTATTTAGTAGACTTACATTACCTTTAGAAAAACAACTTCTTCAACGCGAAGAAGTCTTTTCGCATCTAAATTTAACGCAAGAAGCTATGATGCTTATTGATTCTTTTATTAAACATCCAAGACCAATGCTCATCATTAAGCCAAATCTTTACCAAGCACAACTTCTTTATGAGCGTATTCAACTATTTCTAAATGATGATGTTGTACTTTACAGCCAAGAAGATTCACTTCGCGTTGAAGAAATCGCAATGTCTTTTCAAAACCAAAGTGAGAAGATTAAAGCACTCATAAAAGTACTTCAAAATGAAACGCTCATGGTTATATCCCATGTTGGTGCAGTAACACGTAAAATACCTGATAAGACAATCTTAAAGAACAGTGTATTAAATCTATCTCTAAATCAAGAGATATCAATGCTTGCGCTAGAAACACATCTTATACGTGTAGGATACACAAAAACAACACGTGTAGATCAACCACTCACCTACGCAAGACGTGGTTATATTGTAGACTTTTATGATTTAAATCAAGACTATCCTGTACGTATTGAATTCTTTGGAGATACAATAGATTCAATTCGTCTTTTTGACTTGCATACACAAAAGACTATTCAACATATTAAATCAGTTGAAGTCTACTTCGCGAGTGAGACAATCATGACAGAACATGATTGGAAAGCACTAGATCGACTCATTAATACTACATCAATGTCCTCGAAAACATTCAAAACCATGAATTCATGGGTTGAAGAAGTTAAAGAGTATGGGTTTAAACCTAAAGATTACCCATTGTTTGCGGTAGTAGTACCCAATACCTCACTTGTTGATATGTTTAAAGGTCAACATGTCATTGTTTCGCCATATGAGCAAGTGATTGAGAATATCCAAAAGAACATTCATGAAAATGCAGAGTTTTTAAGTGAAAAACAACAACAAGACGAATGGATATCAAAACATGATATTCTTCTTGATTACATTGATTTAGAGAGAAAAACATCACTTCATTGTTTTAAAGAGTTTGAATCCAGTTCTTCAACCTATATTGGTATTCACACACTCGATATCGGACAAGGAATTCTTGAACATCGTTTAAGTACACTATCAAAAATGTATCCAAATCATGAAATAGTATTCATGGTTGAAAGTCATTATGAAGAAGTTATCCAAACGTTAATTCAAGAACATCACTTTGAGTTTAAGGAATTATCATTCAAACCTATTCAACTTAAAGAAGGTGTTGTTTTTGAATCCAATAACGTTATATGGGTAAGTTCTAAGGAACTATTCAATACTTCTCCGATTACAGGACGCTATCTAAACCGTTTTAAAGAAGCAGAAACCATTAAAGCTATCGATGAACTCAATGATGGAGATTATGTTGTTCACCAACACCATGGAATTGGAATCTATCGAGGTATCGTTACCAAAGATGTTTTTGGATATCATAAAGACTTCATATACATTGAATACCGTGATGAAAGTGGCTTAAATATTCCTATTGAACAGTTTCAACTCATTCGAAAGTTTATCGCAATGGATGGAATACGACCAAAGATTAATAAACTAGGTTCTTCTGAATGGAAGAAAACCAAAGATAAGGTTAAACAAAACGTTAGTGATATTGCTCAACATTTAATTGGTCTTTACCAACTACGTGAACAAGATATTGGCCATGCATTTTCCATAGATAGTGAAGAACAAGTCTTTTTTGAAAGTGATTTTGAGTTTGAACTCACCGATGATCAAAAACAAACAGTTATTGATATTAAAAGAGACATGGAAAGTCCTAAACCTATGGACCGGTTACTATGCGGTGATGTAGGGTTTGGTAAAACTGAAGTGGCAGCCATTGCAGCTTTCAAAGCAATTCAAGACCATAAGCAGGTTGCTTTCTTATGCCCTACTACAGTTCTATCTTTCCAACATATGAAAACACTCGTTAATCGCTTTAGAAACTTTGCGATAAACATAAAAGTTGTGAATCGTTTTGTGACTGCATCCGAAATTGAGAAGATTCTTGATGATTTATCTCATCATCGCATTGATGTCCTTATAGGAACGCATAGATTATTATCTAAAGATGTTAAGTTCAAAGATTTAGGACTACTAATCATTGATGAAGAACAACGATTTGGAGTAGAACACAAAGAAAGAATTAAACAACTCAAACACGGTGTAGACGTCATATCATTAAGTGCAACACCAATTCCAAGAACACTTCAAATGTCACTTATTGGAGTTCGTCAATTATCACAGCTTAATACACCTCCTAAAAACAGAATGCCTATTCAAACATATGTTGTGAAGAAGAATATTGGACTAATTAAAGAAATCATTGATAAAGAACTTTCAAGACATGGACAAGTATTCTATCTACATAACCAAGTAGAAACAATCTATAGTGTAGCTGCTAACTTAGCACGACTATGCCCTACCGCAACCTTTGCGGTGGCACATGGTCAGATGGATAAAGAACACATTGAAGATGTTATGATTCGCTTTAATCGCAATGAAGTGAATGTTTTAGTGTGTACCACCATCATTGAAACTGGTATTGATATTCCTAATGCGAATACAATGATTATTGATCAAGCAGATCGTTTCGGATTATCACAACTGTACCAAATCCGTGGACGTGTTGGTCGAAGTGATCGAATTGCCTATACATATCTTATGTATGAAGGCACAAAAGCACTCACTGAAATAGCATCCAAACGCCTACAAGCTATTAAAGAGTTTACTCAACTCGGTAGTGGATACAAGATTGCAATGCGAGATCTTACTATAAGAGGAGCTGGAGACTTATTAGGTGATCAACAATCAGGATTTATTAACACCGTAGGTATGGATATGTACGTTGATTTACTCAAAGAGGCTATTTCTGAGCAAATGAATGGTCCATCACCAGCAGCTGTTATTAAAGATGTATTTGATGTTGCGATTGATGCTTATATTCCTAAAGACTATGCAACACATGATGGTGAAAAGATTAATATTGTGCAGACACTACAAGCAATCACCTCACTCAATGCCTTAACAGAGTATGAAGCACTTATTCAAGACCAATATGGTCAATACCCAATCCATGTAGCATACATGTTTGAAAAGAAAAGATTAGAAATACTTCTTCATGATGATAGTGTCGACTCATTTAAAGAGAAAAATACGACTGTAGAGATTGCATTTTCTCCTCAACTATCATCAAAGATTGATGGTGTAGCACTATTTAAGAATATAAATGCCCTTTCAACTGACATAAAACTAAGTTATATTAAGAACAAGATAACATTAACCTTAGCAAAACATGATGAGTGGTTAAAACTGCTCATAGATTGCATTAAGATTGTAAAGGAGGCTTCTCATGCGCATTGATAAATTCTTAAAAATTAGTCGAGTATTAAAGAAGCGTAGTGTTGCAAAGAAGTTAGCAGACTTTGATAAAGTCATTATTAATGGAAAGCTTGCGAAACCTTCCTCACTTGTGAAGGTTGGAGATGTCGTCAATGTAACATTTGGAGAAAAGCAACTTACCTTCATTATTAGGATGATACTTACTCATCCTAAGAAAGATGAGGTTGATCAACTCATAGAAATAATTGATGCATCTTTAAGTATCACGTGAATTAGTTTATAATGAAGGCGACTATGAAAAAGACAAAACTGAAAGATCAATACAAACAAACAATCTACAACGTCATTATGGCGGCGATGTTTATAACAAGCGTCTTTTTTCTTGTGGATGTTTCAAATGAAGTTATTGCCACAATGGATATGAGTCAACGTCTTGATCGTGTTAAAGAGCGTTATCAGCAAATCATTGATGAAAACGAAACTTTAAAAGATCAAAAAGGAAAACTTGTCGATCCTGAATACGTCAAAAACTATGCCCGTGCAGGATATATGTTGAGTAAAGAAGGCGAACAAATATTCTTTCTTCCCCAACCCTCAGACAACGATTAAAACAAGGGTAGCCTTGTTTTTTAATGAAAAGGAGCAACGATGAATCTACGACCTTTAGTATTTGTGATTATGGATGGTGTGGGAATTACCCCAGACACATTTGGTAATGCTGTTGCGGCAGCATATACCCCAACATTAGACTATTTAATGAATGAACACCCGACTCTTCTTATGAAAGCTCATGGAACTGCAGTAGGACTTCCTAGTGATGATGACATGGGAAATTCTGAAGTAGGACATAATGCACTTGGATGTGGACAGATTTATGCACAAGGAGCAAAACTTGTGAATGCTTCCATTGAAGATGGAAGTATCTTTGAATCAGACACATGGAAAGAACTAGTAGACTTCTCTAAAGACACTACTATGCATTTCATTGGATTACTTTCTGATGGAAATGTTCACTCAAACATCCAACATACCTTAGATCTTGTATCTCAAGCTAAAAAAGAAGGTGTTAAGCGTGTTCGCTTACATACACTTCTTGATGGCCGTGATGTACCTGCTAAGAGTGCACTCATTTACGTTGATAAGCTTGAAGCACATTGTGCAAGTCTTAATGATGAATCCTTTGATGCTCGTATTGCGAGTGGTGGAGGGCGTATGCTTGTCACCATGGACCGTTATGAAGCAGAATGGGGGATGGTTGAACTTGGTTGGAAGACTCACGTATTAGGTGAAGGCCCAGCTTTCTTGAGTGCTACTGAAGCAATTGAATCAACACGTGCTAAGAAAGATGTTTCTGATCAATATATTGAACCATTTGTGATTGTTGAAAATGGTGTTCCTGTAGGACGCATTTTAGATCATGAAGCAGTTGTACTCACTAACTTTAGAGGTGATCGTGCTATTGAAATCTCAAAAGCATTTGATGATCCAAATTTTGATAAGTTTGATCGTAAGTTTGTGCCTATTGTGAAGTATGCAGGCATGCTTCAATACGATGGAGATCTTAAGATCCCTAATAAATTCTTAGTGAATCCTCCACGCATTAAAGATACATTAACAGAGCATTTACTTCCTCATGGAATACGCATGTTTGCGATTTCTGAAACACAGAAGTTTGGACATGTAACGTACTTCTGGAATGGTAATAAATCAGGTAAGTTCTCTGAATCTCAAGAAACTTTCGTAGAAGTTAAATCGGATTTAGTTCCATTTGATGAAAGACCTTGGATGAAGTCAGCAGAAATCACAGACATTATGCTTGATGCGATCAGATCAGGACAGTATGATTTCTTAAGAATTAACTATCCAAATGGAGATATGGTTGGACATACTGGATCATTCTTATCCACACAAATCTCAGTTGAAGCTGTGGACTTAGCATTAAGTCGTTTAAAGAAAGCAGTTGATGAAGTGAATGGAATTCTTGTGGTTGTGGCAGATCATGGCAATGCTGATGAAATGTATGAACCAAGTAAAGATAAATCAGTTATGAAAGCGAAGACAGCACACACATTAAACCCTGTTCCATTCATTGTTTATGGAGCGGATGTGACTTTAAAAGAAGGTCATTTTGGGTTAGCTAACGTTGCGTCATCATTATCTTTACTCCTAGGGATTGAACCTAATCCTATTTGGGAAGAAAGTATGATAAAGAGTATTAATCAATAAAAAAACTGCAGTGTTAAATCCATTATATCTGGACTAAACACTGCAGTTTTTAATATCTTGATAGTTATCTAAATGGAGCCAGAAAGCTTGAAGTACTTCCGGTATTGATAAGTTCTAGAATATCAGTTCTGTTTGGATCTACATCCTCTAACGATTGGATTCTAGTTAGAGAGATGTTTGAGACTTTAATAATATCAGTAGAATTGTTATATTTAATCACAATTTCAAATTCTTTTAGACCTTCTTCAACAAGTTGTAAACTCATTGAATGTTTCTCTAGCATACTTATTCCACGATTATTAAACGTGGCGTTGTATTGATAAGCAGTAAAACGATTGTTTTCAAGAGGGAACTTAAAGTCTGTTAGTCTTGATGCAACAAAATTCCAGTCATCCAAATTTCCATATCCAGAAGTCATGTCTATTAGAGTGAAATAATCATAAACATCTTGATTTACCGGTCTTACAGAAATTGATTTGATTTCAAATGGCATTTCAGTGATTGGTGCAATAATTAAGTCAATTATATAGTGAGTTACTTCGCTATTTTCAAGTGGGAAAGGAACTGCGATAATATCCAGCGCTTTCGCTTGGAAAACACTACCCTTAAAGTTTTCTGTATCAAGGTTGAAGTAGTTTGCCATGGTATCTGCAATATTTTTAGTTTCAAGACTTAACTGAGGATAGTTTTTCAATGGTGCACAAGCAAAAAGAGAAAGAGTTAATAAGGATACTGTTAATAGTTTTTTCATTATTGCCCCCCCGAGGGTGTTGAATACATAATACCTAAACATTTTTAATACTTCAAGATGAAACAAGAAGTAATCACAAATATCTGAAGAAACGAATGTTTACTGACCAATATCCTTAAGTTCTCTTTTATGACGCTGTATTGAGCGAAATAGGATCAATGAAATGCCACCATTAATCACAAGGTATGCTAGATCACTAATCCAGTACGCATTTGTATAACGGGCATTTGGAAACAATAAATAAGACAAACTGCTATAAAAGTTGAATATTAAGTTGTGGTGTATATAAGAAACAAACCAAATGTTAATAATCCAAAACCATAACTGATAGGATTTATCATACTTTTGATTAATATGAAAGAAAGTATATAAGCCAATACCCATTAGCTGAATAATAATACCTAATGCAGCGTCTCTAAAACTCCAAACACCATAATAATCAGAATATTGCATTGCGATTGCGATGATGAGACCGATGAGAACGATGATAGTCGAAGATATTAAGAGCGTAACTGGTAACACTTTAAATGTTGATTGATTCTTCTTGTCAACATGTAGGTTACTTTGTTGAGGCAACTGATCTTTTAATAAGTAATCAGTAGTAACTGAGAAAGTTTCGCTCATCAACACAATCTTATCTATATCGGGGCTAGATTGATCATTCTCCCATTTCGATAAAGCTTGACGTGATACCCCTAAAGCCTCAGCGAGTTCATCTTGAGTCATCTGCGATTTTTTTCTTAAATTTTGAATCTTTAAACCTAAAGTCATTTCAAATTTTCTCCTTAGCTACATTAATATTAACCGATACGTTGGTTGCGAACCACCATTCTATCATTGAAATTGCGCAACTGTTGGTTGCGAAAGCAAATAATGGTGCAAATAGACTGATATAATGAACATTTTTTGTGCGAGATTTTTAATTTTGGCTTAAAAAGTGAAGAATTCAAAAAAATATCCAATCAAAAAGTTATCACTTAATACACTGGCTCAAAAAACGATAAGATTTAACAAGTATCTCAATTCACTAAACTATGTGATTATTTACACCAAATTCATGTATAATGGTATGAACTGAGGTGAAGTATGTTAGAAATTAAATCATTATCAAAGTCCTACAATAGTGGCAAACAAGTATTTCCTGTACTAAAAAATGTTAATGTGGATATTAAAGAAAAAGATTTCGTGATGATTATGGGAGAGAGTGGCAGTGGCAAATCAACATTCTTAAATTGCATATCAACTCTAGATACCCCCTCTTCAGGACAAGTCTGTTTCAACAACAAGGATATGGTAAAAGCATCATTCTCCCAAATCCAATCATTTAGAATGAATGATGTATCTTTTGTATTTCAAGAAAATGTCATGATTGATACGTTAACTATGTTTGAAAATGTCATGATGGCATCCTTAGAACATCACAATGATGTGAAACAACAAGCCAAAGAACTTATGGTTTCGATGAGAGTGGATCATGTTATGGATAAGTTTCCATCTCAAGTATCTACAGGTGAGCGTCAACGTTGTGCGATTGCCCGTGCACTCATGAATAAACCCGCAATATTGTTCGCAGATGAGCCTACCGCAGCTTTAAACCCAATGTTTGCGAAAGAAGTCATGGATATCTTTACAACCCTTAATGAGCAAGGTCAAACCATTGTCATGGTTACCCACTCTCTTAAGATTGCATCGTATGGTAATCGTTTTCTACTTCTTCAAGATGGAACATTTAGTGTGGATGAGTGCTTATCAGGAACAAGACATGAAAATCATGAACGACTACTAGAACTTGCACGGGATATTCTATGATGATGTTTAAAGCTTTTCTAAGAAAACAATGGGGTCTTATTGGAATGGTATCACTTATGGTGGTGATGCTTCTTTTAAGCACTCAAGTATTAATGACTCATCAACTTAAACACCAAACTATGGTAGATAAAGTAATTAGTACCAATAGCCCTCAAATTATGATTCATGTTCATGACATTCGCATTATCAACTACCTCGAACAAGCCATAGAGCGTTACAATCTTGGGGCAGAAGAAGATTATCGAGTTAATTATGAGACTACAATGATCTTTAATACTCGTAAAAACAATTTTGATATTCTATATGAAGTATTAACACCAACCCTTGTTGATTCATTACCACTTCTTGAAGGTAAACCTTTAAGTGAAATAGACATTGATGAAGCTGCAATTGTACAAAGTTATGCAAGTGAGCTTAGATCAAAAGGGATTGATCCTTTTTCTCATACTTTAGTTCTTAATACATCTGAAGGTGATAAATTCTTTAAAATAGTGTCTATCGTGGATTATCCAAACTATAATGACCCTTACATTCCAGATAATGGACTTAAAGGGATACCCCTCTTTGATTTTCCTTATCCTTCAACGGCTTTAATCTTAGAAGATCAACTCATTGGTGTTCAGACTGTAGAAACAACTTCTGAATTCTTTGGAGAAATCACTACAAGAATTAACTACAATAATGGTGTTTCTAAATCCTATCACTTAAGATTTGATGAATATTCTCTTGAGAAAGAGAAGATTGTTATGAATCATCTTTATCGCTCATTAGGAGCTTATACAGATGGAATAACCTTCTATCCAATCTATGAATATGCAGACTATCTCTCAACCAATGAGCAATTATATAGCATGATTGCCCGTTATGGGTTGTGGTTATTATCACTACTTAGTGCTTTAGGACTACTTGTATTACTCCGTCAACAATTCCTTCAAAATATAAAAACATTGGGTCTACTTATTACCTTAGGTCATTCTTATGTGAGAGTGTCTCTTATTCTTGTCTTCCGATTTGTGTTTGCGTTAGGTTTAGGATTAATGCTTTGGTTATCACTTAATGCTTCAGCGTATCCATTTATTCAAGCAAACCGTCAACTTGCAAAAATCATTGATCAAACACCACAAATATTATGGATTAGTGGTTTAGCTGTAGCAGTAGCCTTTATGGTTTGGGTATCAATCAGTGGTTATCTCAGTGTTCGCTCACTGCGTTATGCGCATAGTTCGCTTAGAAATCAAAGAAAGAATACGATCAGAGCATTTCCAATTAAGAAACATTGGAAAGTTAACGTCGCAATTAAGGGCATGTTGTCACGACTTAGTTTTACTAGCATCATGATTGTCCTATTAGGTATCATCATGGCAAGTGCGACTTCGTTCTTACTCATCTCTCATCAAGTATCTAACATCTATAATGAAGAAACTTTAGGTGTAAAGTTTGATTATATTGTGTTGGACGCACCATTTAGTCACTTTGAGACTACAGGAACTATCGCAGAGTCTCAAGTATGGATTCAAAAGCTATCAAACTATCTCTTTGTGGATGTTCACTATTCTAAGAATTACTTCAATTACTACAAATCGTCTGTCTTATTCTTCATGGCTACCATGGAAGGCTTTGTTGAACCATTTGAAGGCACTCTACCTCAAGATTTAAGAAATCAATTCTGGGAATGGAAATACAACATTCGTGAAACAATGGCTTCTCGCAAACAAATGGAGAAAACTAACAGTTTTATATACTCAGTAGAAATGGTCCAAAAGGAAAAATCAGCTGAGCGTGGATACTTATTTATTTCAGCAATTAGTGCATCAGAACTAAATAATGAGCAAGCCGCACAAATTAAAGGCACAATGAATACTTTAATTGACCAAGGTTGGATTGCATATGTGTATCGTGATCAACTTATGGTTGAAGTTGCAGTTCCATACCTAGAGATGTATTTGTTTAATATGGCAGATGGAGTCACACGAGCAGAAGCAGAAGCACTCATGGATGCACAAGGAATAAAATACATGGCTTTTGATGAAGTAACATCGATTCTAAATGATGTGAATAAGGTTACACAAGCTCAAACTCTAGCATTCATTCTTACAGCTGTGAGTTTGCTTATTGGACTACTTCTCATTGTGACTGCAGTTTACTTTAAAACCATGAAGCTTGAACAAGTCTCTAATCAGAAACTACTCACTCAACTTGGTTTACCTGCAAGAACACTAAACCAAATGCATGTAGCTCAGATTGGATTTGTATGGATCAGTGGATTAATCATCGCAAGCATTAGTTTACCGATTGTGTATCAAAGAATGCTTGATGAGATGTTGCAGGCATATGGTTTATATTCAACTACTCCAATTAATCAACTTGCGATTAGTAGTATTGGACTACTCACGGTCTTATTCACAATAGGTGTTGTGGTTGTCTATGCATATAATGGCAGAAGAAATCCAATTATTAAATAATGTACAAACACACTAACTTAATCATCATTGATGAAGTTAGTGTTTTTTTTGACTACCAAAGAAGAAAAATGTTGAAGAAAAGTATGGACTAGGTTAAACAACTATCCAACGAAGCAATAATTACTTCCAAATTGAGGATATATGGTGCTATAATAAAATTGTATACAGTATACAGTATACATAAACAGAGGATATGAGCTATGCAAAAGATTCAACAGATTCCAGCACGATTAAAAATCGCTCATGAGATCAAAGCTGCCATTTTAAGTGGGCAACTAGCACCAAATAGCGAACTTGTTCAGGAAAGCATTGCTTCAATGTTAGGAGTATCACGTACTCCAGTGAGGGAAGCCTTTCAAATGCTTGAAAAGGATGGATTCATAGACTTAGTCAATAGTAAAAAGGCAATCGTTAAGAAGTTTGATGCTTCTGATGTGTCAGAACATTATGACTTAAGAGCTTTACTTGAAAGCCAAGTGGCTCAAAAAGCAGCAATAAACCATATTAACACCACACAACTCCATGAACTTACTCAAGCTATGGATGATTTAGCTGGAACACCTTACTTCATAGAAAAGAACCAAGCTTTTCATCAAATCATTTGGGATGCTGCACAAAGTCCAAAACATGTAGAACTTATTAATCATTTGTGGAATAGAATTCCTGCAGAACTTGTTAGTAGTTCTAAAGAAGATCACCAACAAGCTAATCGTGAACATAAAGCTATCGTGTTAGCTTTAGATAGCCGTGATGGTAAACGTGCTAATCAAATGATGAGAGAACACATTTTGAGAACAAAACAAGACTACCTAAAACGAATGGGCCAACCCAAGACGTTTTAGGTTTTTTTAAACAATGAAAAACACAAACAACACAAAGCAAATAACAGATTCATTACAAAGACATCTTCAACTTAAAGAAGAACTCGTCTCTTTAAAGCAATCTCTTTATGATCAATACCAACTTCCAATTATTAGTATTCAAGCTAATTATCCTGGTGAGCAGAAACTAAATGGTTGGAGCGCGTATACTGTCTTAACATTTGCAAAACAGATTGAAACACACTTCACAATCCTTAAGAAACAACTCATCTTCAACGAGTTAGGTCCACTTGTGCTCATGATTATTAAAGATGATCCTCTAGCACTCAAACAATTCGCAATCCAACTTGAAAACACTCATCCTTTAGGACGCTGTGTTGACATCGATGTATTTGTAAAGGATCGACCACTTTCAAGAATGGATTATGGCATACAAGAAAGATCTTGCTTGGTATGTAAGGAAATAGCACGTGAATGCATCATCACAAGAAAACATTCACTTCATGAAGTTACTCAAGCATTTCACACTCTATTATTATCTTCTTTACAAAGCATTGAAGAAACAATACGTTTTGCGCTACTGAGCGAATGCATGCTGACATCAAAATTTGGATTAGTGACTCCACTGACACAAGGAAGTCATCACGACATGGATATTTATACATTCATTGAAAGTATTGATACGATTGTGCCTTATTTTAAGAAAGTCGATGATATTGACATAAACCAATCATTAGATTCTATCTTTCAAGAACTTCGACGTTTAGGTCAAGACATTGAGAAAGTTATGTTTGAGACAACTCATGGTATTAATGCCCATAAAGGAGCAATCTTTCTCTTCCTAATGATACTGATGGCTCAACGTCTTCCAACTCCCTTAACACAAGCAATCAAACACCTTGCTCAGCCATTAAAAGACGACTTCAAATCAATGAATAAAAACAGCCCTCTCACTGAAGGTGAAAGACAATATCATCAGTATCAAACTCTCGGTGTAAGAGGATGGGTATTAAACGGGGGAGAACCTCTATTATCTCAAGCATTAAACTACTACACTTCAAAACCAGATTCTCATCACCACCAAGTCAACACATTGCTGCTAATTATGAGTAAATGTGAAGATTCAACGATTATTAAAAGAAGTGGAATCCAAGGATTGAAAGAATTTCAAAAGAAAGCTTTAGAAGCCTTCGAGAATCCGCAATTGTGGTCATCTTTTGAATCATATTGTTTAAAATCAAAACTAAGTGCAGGAGGAGCAGCTGATATCTTTGCCTTAGTACTTTACCTCAGTCATTCTCAAGAAAGGAGTCTGTTATGATCATCACAAAAACATCACAAGCAGGCACATTAGAATCCAATGATATCGTAGTTAAGTTAATGCCAAATCCTGAAGGAACCATTCAAATTAACCTACAAAGCGTTGTCTTTAAACAATTTGGTAAGCAAATCAAAGCGCTAGCATTACAAACACTAGAAAATCATGGAATTACCTCATGTATCTGTGATTTAGATGACAAAGGAGCATTAGATTATGTCATCCAAGCACGCATAGAAAGTGCGATACAAAGAAACCTATGAACCGCTCCTATTTATTTATCCCAGCATCAAATGCTGGAATGATCTTATCTAGTATGATCCTTGAAACTGATGCCATAATCTTTGATTTAGAAGATGGTGTTGCACTCAATCAAAAGGAAGCTGCACGAACATTACTTAGAAATGGTTTAGATACACTAGATTTCTTAGATAAAGACATCTATGTAAGAGTCAATGCGGCTGATACTGTCTTCTTTAAAGAAGATGTGTTGTTGTGTCAACATCCCAAAGTTCATGGAATCGTACTACCAAAAGCAGATATGACTTCTTTTCTATCATTAACTAAGACATTACAACCAATGAAACCAACGATTCTACTCATTGAAAGTGCTTTAGGAGTAGTACAACTACCGCAACTTTGTCAGGCATCACCACACGTCATCGGATTATTACTTGGTGGAGAAGACTTAAGTGCTGATTTTGGAGTTGAGCGCACAAAAGAAGGTCATGAAATTGACTTAGCACGCAAGCTTGTTGTCTTACATGCGAAAGCATTTAATCTAATTGCCATTGATACTCCTTATGTGGATATTGAAGATCATCAAGGACTTAAAAAAGAAGTAAGATATGCAGCATCTCTAGGATATGATGCGAAAGTAGCCATTAACCCAAGACAAGTGGAAAGTATTCATCAAGCACTCCAAGTTGATCCCAAAAAAATTGAAGAAGCATTAAGTATTGTGAATGCATTTGAGATGAATATTACACAAGGTATTGGAGTCTTTAATCTAAATGGCAAAATGATTGATGAGCCTATCTATCGTAAGGCAAAGCAAGTAGTGATAAAGGCTAAAAAGGAGGGACACCAAACATGAAAAACATCTTAAATAGAGAAGTTCCTTTCAATCCATTTAATGGAGTTCATCCAATAGAACCACAGTCCTTTCCAGTCACTAAACACAATACCAATACAGATAAATTACATTCAAATCTAAGTGATGTTCTCAATCTACTAGATTTAAAAGATGGAAGCGTAGTTTCATTTCATCATCATTTAAGAAATGGTGATGATGTTATGAATAGGGTTATGTTAGAGATAAGTAAGATGGGGATTAAAAACATTACACTTGTCGCTAGTTCTATCTTTGAAGTTCATCAACCATTAGTACAACTCATAAAAGATAAAACAATCACTAAAATTATCACAGCTTATGTAGCAGGACCTGTAGCCCAAGCAATCAGTGAAGGAGAATGTCAAGAAATCTGTTTAATTCACTCTCATGGTTATCGCGCACATATGATTGCCTCAAAAGAAGTAGAGATTGATGTCGCTTTCATTGGAGCACCATGTGCATCAGAACTTGGTGATTGCAGTGGTAGTGAAGGACCATCCGCATGTGGAAGTTTAGGATATGCGGTAGCAGATGCTATGTATTCTAAGAAAGTGGTTGTCTTAAGTGATTACATTCAAGAACCACAACACATTCAAATCAAGAAAGAATGGGTTGATTATGTTGTTAAAGTTGATCGACTTGGTGATCCTAAAGGCATTGTTAGTGGAACGACTACCATTACTAAAGACCCAGTAGGATTACAGATATCAAAAATGACTTTAAAAGTCATGGAAGCAACAGGTCTCTTAAAAAATGGCTTTAGTTTTCAAACAGGAGCAGGAGGCATATCCTTAGCCGTTGCGAAAGATGTGCTAACTTATTGTCAAGAACACAAGATTAAAGGAAGCTTTATCAGTGGGGGTATTACAGGATATCAAGTAGATCTCTTAGAAGCAGAAATATTTGAAAAGATTATGGATGTACAATGCTTTGATTTAAAAGCAGTGAAGTCAATGCATGAAAATCCTAAACATCATCGTATATCTGCAGATGAGTATGCAGGACCAAGTAATCCTGACAATGTTGTCAATAAGCTAGATATTGTTATTCTAGGGGCAACCGAAATTGACTTAGATTTTAATGTCAATGTGACGACAGGATCTGATGGAACACTCATGGGTGGCAGTGGAGGACACTGCGATACCGCAGCAGGAGCAAAGTTCACCATCATTGTGTCTAAACTTGTCAGTTCAAGAATATCCGTGGTGGTCGATAAAGTACTCACAGTCACCACGCCTTATGAGAGTATTGATGCCTTGATTACAGATCGAGGAATTGCTATTCATCCACGCCATCAAGAGTTAATAGAGCATCTGCAGAAGAACACAAAACTTCCTCTTAAAACAATCACAGAACTGTATGAAATAGCACTTAGCTTAACAGGAAAACCTGAACCGATACAGTTTGAAGAAGAGGTGGTTGCGCTGAGTTTATATCGAGATGGAACAGTCTTAGATGTGATTAAAATGGTAAAAAACGAGTAAATACGACGAAAGTTTGTGAATGTTCGTGTCTTCATTGACATGACAAGTTAATCGTTTTAAGATGTAGTTGTAAGCAATGTAACCGGTATCATCCGGGAAAATGGAAGGATGCGCATGCATAAAGCATGGGTACAAGGGATCATGAGTCATACCATTGTGTTAGGTGTTATTGGAGCTGATGTACATGCGGTAGGGAATAAAATATTACATTATGCATATACTCAAGCTGGATTTTTTGTAGTGAATCTTGGAGTTATGGTTTCTCAAGAAGAATTTGTACAAGCTGCGATTGAATCTGGCGCAAGAGCTATCGTTGTGTCTTCATTATATGGCCATGGCGAGATCGATTGTCGGGGTTTACGAGACAAATGTATTGAAGCAGGACTAGAAAATATTAAACTTTATGCGGGAGGTAATTTAGTCGTTGGGAAAACAGATTTTAAGGAAGTTGAAGATAAATTCATAGCGATGGGATTTGATCGTGTGTATCCACCAGGAACAGACCCAAAGACAAGCATTGATGATATCAACAAGGACTTAAACTCATAATGAAACCAATACTATGTATTGATTTTGGTTCTACCTACACTAAAGTTGTAGGGATTGATGTTGACGAACCTAAGATATTAGGTCGTACCCAATCTTTTACGACAGTTAAAGAAGATATAAATATCGGATTAGAAAAAGCAATTGGTAAATTAGCAAACATCACTGGGATTTCAGAATGGCCAGTGCGTTTTGCATGTTCAAGTGCAGCCGGTGGACTAAAGATGATTGCGATTGGCTTAGTTCCACAACTCACCATGGAAGCTGCAAAGCGAGCTGCATTAAGTGCAGGGGCAAAGATACTTAAAACATATTCCTATGAGCTTAATGAAGCTGAATTAGATGAAATCGCAAAACTTAAACCAGATATTATTTTGTTTACCGGAGGCATTGATGGTGGTAATCAAAAAGTAGTACTTCATAATGCACAACAACTCACACAGTGTAAAGTGCGTTGTCCTTTAGTTTTTGCGGGCAACAAAGCAGTCAGTGATCAAGTTGCTAAGATATTAAGAGCGAGTGAATGGAAGGTTTATGTTGCAAATAATGTTATGCCTACTTTGAATGAATTGAGCATTGACTCAGCACGCGCACTTATAAGAGATATCTTCTTAGAACACATCGTAGTTGCTAAAGGACTAAGTAAAGTTCAAAACACAATCGATAACATTCTTATGCCAACCCCATCAGCAGTACTTTTAGCCGCAGAACTGTTGTCTAAAGGTCATATTGGGGCAAAAGGTATTGGAGAATTAATCATTGTGGATGTTGGTGGTGCAACAACTGATGTGCATAGTGTTGCGGATGGACATCCAACCCAATCAAATGTCTTAATTAAAGGATTATCTGATTTAAAGATAAAACGAACTGTAGAAGGGGATTTAGGAGCACGTTATAGCTTACCTTCTTTAGTAGAAGTCGTTGGTATTGAAGCCATTGCAGCTACAATCCCAACCTCAGTAGAAGTTATAAATCAAATCTTAAAAGACTTAGAAGCTCACCCAGAAAGTTTTGTAAGTGAACCAGGTCTTTTAAAGACGCTCGATGATGTGGCAGCAGAAATAGCGGTAAAAGAAAGTGTAACACGCCATGCAGGAATGCTAGAAGTTCACTACACACCTTTTGGAACCGTCTATCAACAAACAGGCAAAGACTTATCACAGGTATCTCATGTTATTGGTACTGGAGGACCACTTATTTATCATCATAATGTTCGCTCTGCATTAAAAGCAGCCCAGTTTGATCCTAAGAATCCATTTAGTTTAAAACCACTTTCTCCCAATTACTACATTGATAAACAATACATATTAGCAGCAATGGGACTTCTCTCAATTAAATATCCTAAACAAGCACTGGCTCTATTGAAATCAGCCATCACCGAGGTATAAATGAACATCAAAAACAAAAAAATAGAACTCGCAGACTTTATGAAATTGCGAGAACAAGTACTTCTCGATTGGCCAACAGGAAAAGAAGTTGATTTAGAAGAGGCATTCGCTTTTCATAAGAATCTACCAATAGAACAATCTTTTTCAGCATTATTAAGTGAAGCAAAACAGAAACAATACATTCTCATTCAACCAAGAGCGGGTGTAGCAGCTTTAAATAAACATATTGAATTACTCCAATATCTTCAAGATGAAGGAACTGCTGATTGTCTACCCTCAACGATTGATAGTTATACACGACATAATCGATACAAAGAAGCCCAACAAGGCTTGGAAGAAAGTATTGTGGAAGGACGATCACTACTTAATGGATTCCCAGCAGTCAACCATGGTGTTGCAGGATGTCGTAGAGTTGTTCAATCCTTAAAAGTGCCTGTACAAGTAAGACATGGTACTCCTGATGCTCGCTTATTAGCAGAAATAACCTTAGCAGGTGGATATACTTCCTTTGAAGGTGGAGGAATATCTTATAATATTCCTTATTCAAAAAACATTAGTCTTGAACAAACTATTAGAGATTGGATGTATGTCGATCGCTTAGTTGGGTTATACCAAGAACAAGGTATATCCATTAATCGTGAACCTTATGGACCACTTACAGGAACCTTAGTACCTCCAAGTATTTCTCATGCGGTAGCGATTGTAGAGAGTTTACTTGCAGCGGAACAAGGTGTTAAAGATATTACCGTAGGATATGGTCAATGTGGTAACTTAATTCAAGACGTTGCAGCCATTAGAACCCTTGAAAGCCTAACACAATCCTATTTAGAAGAACATGGATATCATGATGTGATGATTACCACAGTGATGCATCAATGGATGGGTGGATTCCCACAAGATGAAGCAAAAGCATATGGTGTTATTACATGGGGTGCAGCGACTGCTGCATTTGCGGGAGCAACTAAAGTGATTGTGAAATCACCTCATGAAGCAATGGGTATACCAACAAGAGAAGCTAATGCTCAAGGACTTTTAGCAACTAAACAAGTAGTGAGTATGCTAAAAGATCAAAGAATGCCAAATACTTTAGAACTCCTTGCTGAGATGAAGATAATAGAAATGGAAACACGAAGTATTGTTGATAAGATGTTTGAACTTGGAGAAGGTGACATTGCATTAGGAACTATCCGAGGTTTTGAAGCGGGTGTTATTGATATTCCATTTGCGCCAAGTAAGAATAATAAAGGATTAATCTTACCAGCACGTGATAATGTTGGAGCGATTCGTTATTTAGAAACAGGTAATTTACCTTTCAATGATGAAATCAAAGCATTTAATAAGAATAAACTGCAGGAAAGAGCAGATTATGAAAAAAGAGAAGTTAGTTTTCAAATGGTTATTGATGATGTGTATGCGATTGGTAAAGGAAAACTCATAGGAAGAGCCACTAAAGGGGATAAACAATGAAAATCATTGATGTTTTAACATCTGCAGGGAAGACAGGCTTTTTCTTTGATGATCAAAAAGCAATTAAGACGAATGCAGTTGCGGATGGTCAAACCTATGTGGGAACACCAGTTACACCAGGATTTAGTAGTGTTCGAGTAGCAGGTGAATCTATTAGTGTAATGCTTGTGTTGGAAGATAATCAAATCGCTTTTGGTGATTGTGCTGCGGTTCAGTATTCCGGTGCAGGCGGTCGCGATCCATTGTTTATTGCGAAAGATTATATTGAAGTTATTGAGACTATTGTTAAACCGCTACTCATTAATCAAGAACTTGATTCTTTTGTTCGCTTAGCTCGACTCATTGATTCAACCATTAATCCAAATACACAAAAACCACTTCATACCGCATTAAGATATGGAATCAGTCAAGCATTGCTTGATGGAGTTGCAAAAGCAAACCATACTTATATGGCTGATATAGTTGCTCAAGAGTATGGGACTGAAGTATCTGATGAAGCAATCAACATCTTCATGCAATCAGGGGATGACCGATACAATAACGTTGATAAGATGATAATTAAACAAGCTGATGTATTACCACATGCTTTAATTAATCATGTACCTACAAAGTTAGGTTATAAAGGTGAACTGCTTTTAGAATACATTAGTTGGTTATCAGCTCGTATTCAAAGTAAGCGTTTGGATGAATCCTATTGTCCAACACTACATATTGATCTTTATGGTACTTTAGGTATTATCTTTAATGATGATTTTGATAAAATTGTAGACTACATGAAAGAGTGTAGTGTTAAAGCGCAACCTTTTCCTTTAAACCTTGAAGGACCTGTTGACATGGGTGAAAGAGAAGCTCAAATCAGTGCTTTACAAACCTTAACTAAAATGGTGGATGATCAAAAAATTCCAGTTAAGATTGTAGCCGATGAGTGGTGTAATACAATTGAAGATATCAAGCTTTTTGTGGATGCTAAAGCAGGACACATGGTTCAAATAAAGACACCTGATTTAGGTAGCATTCATAATACCATTGAAGCAGTCTTGTATTGTAAGGATAAAGAAGTCTTGGCATATCAAGGGGGAACATGCAATGAGACAGATCGATCTGCTCAAGTATGTGCCCATGTTGCGATGGCAACTCATCCTGTTCAGATGTTAGCTAAACCTGGTATGGGCGTGGATGAAGGGTTTATGATCGTGACCAATGAAATGAATCGCATACGAGCACTACACCAATATCAGTTAAGAAAAAAATGAAGCATTTGCTTCATTTTATTTTTTCTTCTTCTTAAAAAAGTTAATTTTAATCCATTTAAAGTTTAATGCAATGTGGGTAAAACCAGCTAAAGTAAAGACTGTTCCGGCAATTGGGTGCACTGCTCTAAATGTTGAGTAAGGAATTGCACCTTGTGTTACAAATTGAATAATTCCTGGAATTGATACCGCAAAGAAGCTTAATGCGAGGATGATGTTTACGATTTTTAATAGTTGTAGTCGAGTCATATCTTTCTCCTTTTTTATTATTATAGTGGACAATACTTGAATTTCATATCCCTTTGACTGCACAAACCTTTAATATGACATAGGCACTTTTAGCATCCTCAATCTCACCATTTAAAACCATAGTCTTAAGTGTTGATAATGGAATTTTCTTCACATCAAGATGTTCTCCCTCATCTAAATTCTGGGCAACAAACTCTAAGTCAGACGCTAGATAACATGAAATGCGTTCTGAATTATAGGCAGGGGTTGGATAAATATGTCCTATGAAGTCAAATGAGTTAGCTTTATAACCTGTTTCTTCTAGAAACTCTCGTTGTGCACAATGATTTGGATCTTCACCTCGTCCTAGTTTTCCAGCAGGAAGTTCAAGTAAAAACTTTTGTGCTCCATAGCGATATTGTTCAACGACAAGTACATGATTATCACTATCTAAACCACAAATACATACACCCCCTGTATGCTCTATGAATTCACGTTGACCTTGTTCGCCTTCAATATTCACAAGATTTGCATAGACATTAATAATACGGCCTTGATAAACTTTGTTTGTTTGTATAGTTTCTTCGAATTTTTTCATAGTCTGATTATACCATTAATCCCTTACATTGGTGCTTAAAGGATACTTTCACTGTGATATAATAATGTGGGGAGTAAACTATGAAAAGAACTGGATTCATTACATTTGAAGGTCCAGATGGTAGTGGTAAAACCACCATTTCTAGAAAAGTTGTTGAAGCACTCATCCGTGATGGTTATGACGTAGTCTATACACGTGAACCTGGCGGAATTGAGATTGCTGAAGAAATTCGAAATGTCATCTTAGATCCAAAAAATATAAAGATGGATGTTCGTACCGAAGCGTTACTTTATGCAGCGTCACGTCGTCAACATCTTGTCGAAAAAATACTACCTGCCTTAGAAGCACATAAACTCGTGATATGTGATCGTTTTGTTGACTCATCATTAGCATATCAAGGGATTGGTCGTGGCATTGGTATTGATGAAGTATTTAAAATAAATCAATTTGCGATTGCAGATCATATGCCTGAACTAACACTTTATCTTGATGTACATGCTCAAACTGGATTATCACGCATTACATCACGTAAATTTAAAGATCGTTTAGACCAAGAAGATGTTTCATTTCATCTTGAAGTGGTCAAAGGTTATGAACAAGTTGTTGAAAGATTTAAAGATCGTATTGTTAAGATTGATGGAAATCGCTCGATTGATGCGATTGTTAAAGAGGCTTTAGAAGTCATTTATGAGAGAGTGTTGAATCGCTAATGGCAAGAAAGAAAAAAGCCACACAACAAGAAGTCGAAACTGCATCGTTGTTGGTGCCTCTTTTCACATCCAGTGATCTATTAACTCATCAGCCTGTCGTTCATCAAATTGTTGAAAACAGTTTTAATGCTCAAAGAGTTAATCATGCCTACTTACTTACAGGCAGTGATAATACACAACTTCTTCAAATAGCATTATTAATCTCACAAAGCTTAGTATGTGAGAAGCCATCACCACTTGCATGTGGTGTGTGTGATACATGTGTTCGTGTTTCTAAGAATTTATATACGGATGGAGTTATTCTAAATTCATACCCAGCATCAATTAAAAAAGATGAAATACTGCAAATGCAAAGTGATCTTGCGAATACTGCTCTTGAAATGGCCGCAAAGAAATTTGCAATTGTTCATCATATTGAACATAGTTCTCTTGAAGCTTCCAATGCACTATTAAAGTTCATTGAGGAACCACAGTCTTCATCTCTCACCATTGTACTAACCACAACCGATGAAAACTCAGTATTACCTACTATTCGATCACGTACTCAAATGATTCGTTGTCTTCCAAGTGTAAATCTCATCCAAAGAGAAGACTTTGACAACATAAAAGATGTCGATGACTTAAGTTGGTTTGCCTATGAAGCTTGTGCACCAACCAAACTAGCGATGCAAAGACTACTTGAAAAAGAAAGTTTCCCAGCATCCATTGAAACCTTTAAAAAGATACTAGATCTATTTAAGATGTCACAACCATTTATGGTAAGTGGACAGAAACAAGTCTTTAATCTTAAAGATCCAAATGCGAGAGTGATTGTTATGGATACATTCACAATCATGAATCGATTTTTTAAGGAAGTGGCAGCTCAACGAAAGCCATTTCCAATCAAGATTAGTCCAAGTCAAGGTTTAAATGGACTTGTCTTGACACAACTATCCCAACAAAACTTAACCAACAATGCAAACTTAACCCTTTGTGTTGATTATTGGTTAATTGAAATGGAACGAATATTGAAGGAGGAGAGCGTATGAAATCGTTTATCGCCCGTACACTCTACAACCAACGTATTGAAAATGTGATGATTAATGATGAGGAAACACTCCAAATCAATGATTCTATCATTATTCAGTCGTTTAAAGGACTAGAGTTAGCGAAGGTTAAATCGACACCAGAACCCACTCAAGAAGAGAGTGAGATTCTTTATGTAAGAATGGCACAGCCCCATGACTTTGAAGTTTTTGCGGACATTTCGCTTCTTAACAAGAAAGCACGTCCTCAAGTGGTACGCATCATTGCTCAACATCGCTTAGCAATGAATGTGGTAAGTACTGAATACTCACTTGATCAATCAAAACTTTGCATCATGTATGTGAGTGATGATCGTGTTGATTTTCGTGAACTTCTAAAAGACTTATCTGCTACTTTTAAAACACGTATTGAACTACGTCAAGTCGGTGCACGTGATAAAGCTAAAGTAGTTGGGGGTATTGGAACATGTGGTCAAGAAACATGTTGTTCAAGATATAAGACAAAGTTTGATGTCATATCGATTAATATGGCTAAGAACCAAGGATTATCACTTAACACTCAAAAGTTATCAGGACAATGTGGCAAGCTCATGTGTTGTTTGAAGTGTGAGGATGAACAATATAAAGAATATAAAAAGATCTTCCCTCAACAAAATGCCATTATTCAATATAAAGGACAACCTTATAAAGTTGTTGGACTTAATGTTATTCAAAAAGTCATTAAACTCGATAATCGCAGTGAAGTGCTTTTTATCACATTAGATGATCTTAATGCGAATGGAGGAAATCCTGCATGAAGCGACAAAAATCATTTGAAAGTGACCACCCAAAACTATATATTGTCGCAACACCCATTGGTAACCTAAGCGAAATGACACCACGTGCTATTGAGATTCTTAATGAAGTGGATGTCATTGCTTGTGAGGATACACGTCATAGTTCAAAGATGTTGAAGCATTTCAATATTAAGACAAAACTTATCTCTCATCAAAAGTTTAATGAGAGTGAAAGTGTCAAAGGTATTCTCATGCTGTTACACCAAGGAATGCATGTTGCACTCATTAGTGATGCAGGCTATCCTTTAATATCAGATCCAGGACATGAGTTAGTGAATGCCGTGATTCATCATGGATATAACGTTATTCCAGTGTCTGGAAGTAGTGCATTACTTAATGCCTTAGTAGCATCAGGTTTAGTCACTCAACCATTCTACTTCCATGGTTTCCTTCCTAATCAACAAAAGGAACTCATTGGAGTTTTAACACGCATTCGTCATTACCAAGCAACATTAATATTCTATGAATCACCACATCGCATTGCGAAAACACTTAAACATTGTCTTGAACTTTTAGGAGATCGTAAAGCAGTTTTAGTAAGAGAACTTACTAAGCTTCATGAAGAGTTCTTAAGAGGAACACTCTCTGAACTTGTTGAACAAGCCGTTGACTTAAAAGGGGAAATGGTACTAATTGTTGATAAAGATGAAGGCACTAAACTTCCTGATATGGACCTCAATGATGTATATACCAAAATAGAAGAATTCATTGCGCAAGGCTTCTCTGCAAAGGATGCAATTAGTGAAGTAGCGAAACTTAGTGGCTATCGCAGAAAACAAGTCTATGAGTTATACCACACCAAGCGTTGTTAACTTTACAACGCTTGATGTGTAGCATATAATGATACAAAGAGCTCATAAGAAGAGGGTTAAATGACCATTATTAGAGACTGTGCATACGGTGAAAGCACAGAATGTGTCATCAACATAATGATCTTATGTCTATGAATATGATATGTAATATTCATCGTCACTCCGCGTTAAGGATTAAGTTGCACGATTGTGAACTAAGGTGGTACCGCGCGTAATGCGTCCTTAGACAGTCGTTTTTTTATTAAAAAAGAGGAACATTTATGAACAAGACACCTTATTACATTACCACTGCCATTGCCTACACATCAGGAAAACCTCATATCGGAAACGTCTATGAGATTGTGTTAGCAGATGCGATTGCCCGATTTAAGAAAGAAGAAGGCTATGATGTCTATTTTCAGACTGGAACAGATGAACATGGTCAAAAGATTGAAGAGAAAGCCTTAGCAGCAAATAAGTCTCCTCAAGTCTATGTGGATGAAGTGGCTGCTCAAATCAAATCACTTTTTGATGGCATGAATGTTACTTATGATCATTTCATTCGTACTACCGATGAATCTCATGAGCGTCAAGTTCAAAAAATATTCAAGAAACTTCATGATCAAGGGGATATCTATAAATCAGAATATGAAGGATGGTATTGTACACCATGTGAATCATTCTATACTGATTCACAACTTGAGGATGGAAAATGTCCTGACTGTGGAAGAGATGTTCATAAAGCTAAAGAAGAATCCTATTTCTTTAAACTCTCTAAATATCAAGATCGTCTCATGAAGCATATTGAAGACAATCCACAATTTATTCAACCAGTTTCACGTAAAAATGAAATGATTAATAATTTCTTAAAACCAGGTCTTCAAGATCTAGCGGTTTCAAGAACGTCATTTAAATGGGGAATACCAGTAGATTTCGATGATAAACATGTCGTCTATGTATGGATTGATGCTCTTTCAAACTATATAACAGGCCTAGGATATGACGTTGATGGTAATCATGGAGAACTCTTTAAGAAATACTGGCCAGCAGATGTACATCTAATTGGTAAAGATATCCTAAGATTTCATACTTTATATTGGCCAATTATGTTAATGGCACTCGATTGTCCACTACCTAAACAAGTCTTTGGTCATCCTTGGCTTCTTGTAGGGGATGGGAAGATGTCTAAGTCAAAAGGGAATACGGTGTATTCCGATGATATGGTCAAACTGTTTGGAGTCGATGGTGTTCGATACATTATGCTTCGTGAAATGCCATTTGCGAATGATGGATCCATTACCATTCAAGGTATGGTAGAGCGCATTAATACAGATATCGTTAATATTGTCGGTAATCTTGCGAATCGTACTTGGAATATGTCAATGAAGTACTTTAATGGAACTATTGAAGTGAGTGATGCACCAACAAGTGAGGATCAAGAGCTTATTGACTTAGCATTATCACTTAAATCAGACATGGAAACATCCATGAGTGAACTTAAAGTTGCGGATACGATTGAAGCAGTCATTACTCTCGCAAAACGTGCGAATAAATACATTGATGAAACACTACCTTGGAATATTGCGAAAGATGAAGCACAACGTGCTCGCTTATCACGTGTTATTAAGAATTTACTAGAAACAATTCGCATAGTCTCCGTAGCACTTCGCAGTTTTGTGCCTGAGATTAGTGACAAGCTACTAGTAATCCTAAATAATCCTACAAGCACATATGAATCACTCAATGATTTTGATGTTCTTAAAGTAGGACATACACTTCACCATGAAAACATCATCATTATGCCTCGCTTAGTCTTAGAGGATGTTTTAAAAGCCTATGAAGCACTACTACCAAAAGAAGAAAAGAAGGAAGAAGTGGTTGTGGAAGAAGTCATAGAAGCAACGATAGATGACTTTAAAAAGATGGTCTTTAAAGTTGGTGAGATCTTAGAATGTAAAGTACATCCAGATGCGAATAAACTGCTCGTCTCACAAATTGATGTGGGAGGACGTGTGCATCAAGTCGTTAGTGGTATTGCAACACAGTTTAAACCAGAAGATCTTATTGGAAAGAAAGTCATGCTAGTCACAAACTTAAAACCAGTAAAACTAAGAGGAGTTCTTTCAGAAGGAATGATTCTTGTGGCCACAAATCATGAAGGCAAACAAGAACTAGTATTATTTAACCAAAGTGAAAAAGGAAGTAAGATTTCTTAATGATTCAATCTCGATTAAAAAAATCAGCATTAGGATGGAGTGGATTATTCATTTCTCTTGTGGTGTTGATGTTGTTGTTAGGACAATCAATTATCGTTGAAGGAGGAAAGCTCCTCTTTTCAGAGCGGATTACCACTACATCGAGTCTAAAAAGCACTTCACAGGTATACCAACTAAGTATTCCTATTTCATCGGAATACACAGGTATTGATTTTGTGTATGAAGAGAATGGAAAAGAAGTACGCTTTCTTGGATATCTCAATGAACTAAGTGATGGATACTATCTTGCATTCTCCCAACAAGAAATCAAAGAAGAAACATTTCTTATTCTGTCACCTGTCACTTTCTCACAAGACAACATGAATCTATTTAAACAGTCTGTAATTCTACAACTTGCGGAAGATACTGGATTAAGTGAAGAAGAAGTTGCAAAACTCATTCATCCTACCGTCTTTTATGATCATACCCAAAGAATCGTTAATGATATTCCAATTGTAGTATTGTGGCTTGTGTTAATGATTGGTCTAGTCTACTTCGCGCTTAGAATCTCAATTCGATACTTTAAGATATCACGTAGAAATGAGATAAAGGATGCTCAAGTTTGGGCAAGAAGTAATAAGCGATATATCTTAAATAGCGGATTTCTTCAACTTGGAGTGAATCCACAATTCATAGGATTTAATGAAATACTACTCTATGAGTTAGAGAATGACATCTTAAAACTTAAGACAAAAACAATAGTCTTAAAAATTCAAGGATCTCAGCAACTCTATGATGAAATCACCAAGAAAGTAGTTCCTGAATTTATCATAAAGAGTAATTAGTAAGAAAGTAAAAGGTTCTTAAACAATCAAGTTTAAGAACCTTTTTAATATACTGAGGAAGAATTTAATAAAAATAATGAAGAATTTTCTAAATTTCGATAAATCTTGCAGACTGAAAATGTTTATGACTTGATTCTATAAATCACAATGATATTATTTTATAAAGGAGAAGAATATGAAGAACTCAATACTCATCATTCTAGGAATGGTTTTAATGGGAGTTGCAATGTATTTATACTTTGATTATGACGGTTATGATCTTCCATTTGATTTAATGATTCAGTTTGGTTTTAGTTTTGTGTTAGGTCTTGTATTGTTTATTACAGGTGCTAGTGAAGGTTCAAAACCAAACGTAACAGTAACCCCGACAGTACAACCTCAAGCACAAAACCAACATGCTACAATGAGTTGTCCTACTTGCTCAAAACAAGTACAGACAGATTTTAAGATATGTCCATATTGTGCAACTTCACTTCATCATGATTGTGATCAATGTGGTAAACCACTAAAACCTGAATTTAAAGTATGTCCATATTGTGGACATCATCGATAAGCTTGCCTACGCAAGCTTTTATTATGGAAGATAAGCGATAGTACTGCCTTTATCTTTCTTTACAATCACAAGTTGAGATTCCACACGCTCTTTAAGCTCACTCACATGAGAAATAATACCAATGAGTTTATCATCATGTTTAATCTCTAAAAGGACATTAATGGCAGCATCCAAGGATTGGGCATCCAGTGATCCAAAGCCTTCATCAATAAAGAGAGTGTTGATTTGATGATTTCCTGCTAGATTTTGCATTAAATCAGAACATCCTAAGGCTAAGCTTAATGCGGCTTTAAAAGATTCACCACCTGATAAAGAGCGAACATCTCTTGGCTTACCTGTTTCATAATCATAGATATCTAAATCAAGACCTGAGAGTCTGCGACTATTTGGCTCATCTTTTAAGACAAAGATATATCGTCCATCAGTAAGGCGAGATAATCGTAAATTACTAAGTTCTAAGATACGTCTGAAGTAGTAGGCTAAGACATAGGTTTCAAGACTTTGTTTCTGAGGATTGTTTCCTTTAGTGACTTGATATAGGGTGTTTAGGTTATTAAGACTTTCAGTGGTAGTAGCTACTCGCTCTTTTTGAGTTTTTAATTTATTCTGAGCAGCAACAATAGCTTTTACTTTTTGATTCATTTCCCCAACAACTTGATTTTGAAGATTCACTTTACCACTTAATTCATCAATTTCTTTTTGTAGTGGATCAGTTTCAATCTTTGGATTCATATCACATTTTTTTTGTAGCTCATTCACCATACTTTGAGTCTGATTGAGGGTTAATGTGAAGGTTTGAATCTTAGAGGAAAGGGCTTGTTGATGAGGAAGTGGGAGATAGGATTTTTGCTGGGTCTCAATGGATGAGAAACCATGGTCTATAAGAAGTTGATTGAGTTGTAAACTCAATTGTTCTTGTTTGTGTTCAACTTCTTTGAGCTGCTCATGTGTTGAAGATAAAGCTCCTTCTTTTTGATTTAACTTATTGTGAGCTAATTGAAGTTGATCAAGAGTTTCCTTAAACTTGGCTTCATAGATAGTAATGGATTGAGACAGTGAATATAGTTCATCTTGATAAGTTAACACATCCACATCTTTTGGTAGATTAGCCTGTTTAAGTTTGAACTCACTTTCAAATACCGCAATCTGCTTTTCACTTTGGGCAGCATCTTGAGATGTAGACTCAAGTTGTAGTTGAAGTTCACTAAGTCTTTCTTTAAGTGTTTTAAACTCAGCTTGCTTTGACTCAAATTGTGAGAGTTTCGCTTTGGTTAGTTTGAATTGTTCTTGTGACTTATTGAGTTCTTGAGTGTCACGTTGTTTGTCTTCATTGGTTTTTGCATGTAAAGCAGAAACCTCAGAGGATTCAATCTTTAATTGTTTAGATAGATGGGCAATCTTGTATTGAAGTAGATTTTGATCTTGAATTTTTAGTTGAATATTTCGACTTAAAGTTTCAAGTTCACCTTGAATCACTTTTAACTGTTCTTGATTGATAGATTCATGAATTGGTTGAGCTAATTGTGGATGGTGAATGGATCCACAGACAGGACATGGGTCATTTTCCTTAAGTTCTTGAGCTAGATAATAGGCACGATCTTTTAGGAAAGCTTGATTGAGGATTTCAATTTTAGATTTCTTAGTTTCATATTCATCTTGCAGTTTGATGAGTTCATCGCTGATGGGTGTAAGTGTCTTTAGTGCGTTCTCAAGATCTGCACAATATGTAAGTTTATCTTCATTCTCTTTAAGTGAGTGTTGAAGTTTATCAACAAGTGATGATAAACGAATTTCTTCTTTTTCTAAATGAGATAACTCAGAAAGATCTTTTTCTAAACTATCATGTTTGATTTGTGTGTCTTTACGTTTCTGTGTTAATTCATTAAGTTGAGATTGAGCTTTATTTAATAAATCTTGTTGTGTAATGAGAGAATCTTTGATGTGTTCAAGCTCTTTGAAAAGATGGATTGAACCTTCTAATGCATCTTTTCTCCTCTTTAATCCTTCAATGCGAGTTTGATCCTCTAGGAGTGTGCTTTGAGTTTCCTTAAGTGAGTCTACAAGTTGTTGAATAGAAACAATTTCATTTTGAATAGAATCAATCTTTGCTTTTTGATCTTCGATATCCTTCGAATTTCGAACAAATTCAAGACGTGTAGGTTCAACAAGAGCAGCTTCTTCTGCTCGTTTTAAAACTACTTTATCTTGTTCAATGAGAGGTTGTTGATTAAGTAAGTTATTGAGTTTTTGATTTTCTTCTTCAAGTCGTTGGTGATTTAGATTAACTTCTTTAGCATGCACCATCTTAACACTTAGTTCTTTAGATTGAATCTCAAGTTGACTGAGTTCATTTTGTTTGAACTTAATCTCTTCTTTCATCTCATCAAGAGACTCTTGAATGACAATTAATATTGGATCCATATTTTCTAAAATGACAGGATTAAATGATTCTAAAAATGGATGGTTGGTTTTAATACTGTCGAAGGTACTTGTTAATGAAGTTAGTTCTTGTTCAAGTGAATTTTTGGTTGTTTTAAATCTTTCGTATAGTAGATTCTCTAATGTGCTATAGATATGAGTGGAGAAGATGCTTCTAAAAATCTTAGATTTTTCTGCACTATCCGCAAACAATAATCGAGTGAATTCCCCTTGGGCAATCATGACTACTTGTTTGAACTGATGAACATCAAGTCCTAACAAAGACTTAATGGCTTGTTCCACCTCTTTAACACCCACAATGACATCTTGATGAGGACCAAAAAGGGTTACTTCATGAAGAAGAGGTGTTTTACGTGTTGAGACTTTATATGATGGTGTACGACGAATCCGATATAGCTTTCCTTGAAGTTCAAAAATTAACTCAACATAGGTTGGTGTTTGATCACCCACCAAATCACTACGAAAGTTACGCTCATCACGCACACTTCCACTGCTTTTACCATACAAAGCGAAAGTCATCGCATCAAACAACGTTGTCTTACCTGCACCAGTTGGACCTGTAATGAGAAACAGTCCATCTTTCATAAAGCGAGTAAAGTCAATGATGGTTTCTTCTTTATAAGGTCCAAAACCTTGAAGTTTAAGTTGGATTGGTTTCATCATTCATCTCCCTTGCGACTTCAAATAGTTCATTCAATATCTTTCGCTGTGATTCATTTAAAGACATGTCTTTCATGTCCTTAAAGAATTGTTCAAACACTTCCAATTCACTGAGTTGAAGAGTGGATTGTGTGAGTGAGGATTGAGTATTAAGTAATGGTTGAGTATCTTTGGTGTATCTAAACTTCAAAGCATTTGGAAAGACTTCTTTGATATGAATCATGGCATCTGTGATTTCACTCTCATCGGTGCAATACACCATGACATAATCTTCACTGGACGACATGGATAATAGTTCACTCATGCTTCCTTGAATGATTCTTAAGTCTCTGAGTGGAATGAGTGGAATATGTTGTGTTCCAACATTATCTTTACTTAACTTTACAATCGTAAATCCTTTGTGTTGAGTCACTTCATTTTCAGAATATTTAAGGATTGATCCACTGTATCGAATATGATCTGCTCCTACACGTTGTGGAGCGTGTAGATGACCAAGAGCGACATAGTTAAAGGACGAAACATGCTCATAGGAAATATGATAAGAACCACCAACGGATAATGGAAGTTCTGAATCTGATTCGATGCTTTGAGTTAAACCCACAAGAAATTGGTGAGTGATTAAGATATGACGAGCATTGGGGTCATAGTTTTGAAAGGAGAGATATACTTTCATAGCCTCATCAAAACTTAAAGTTTCTTCAAGTTCAAACATAACTTGAATTTGTGCAGGTTTAAAGTAAGGAAGACAATGGAAAACGACTTTTCCATATTCATCTTCCATCTCAATCTTGGCCATGGTTGGTTTGAGTACACCTTCAATACGAATGAGATGTTCATTCATTAAAGAAGAACCAAAATGAAGACGATCACCTGAATCATGATTTCCAGAGATGAGAATCACTTGAATCTGATAATCAAAGATAGCTTTCTCTAAGACTTCATTTAAAACCTTAATGGCTTCAACACTAGGAATTGAGCGATCATAAATATCACCAGCCACAATACACAATTTGATGCCTTCTTGTTGAAGTCTTTCAAACATCTGAAGGAGCACATGACGTTGGTCTTCAATTAAACTTCTTCCATGAATGATTTTACCTAAATGCCAATCTGCAGTATGGACAAATTTCATAACAACCTCTTTGAATCATTATACCATTTCATTGATTAATTCAAGGCAAAGAAAAAGAGTAGCAATAGTTTAGAGTCTATTTCAAAACTAAATATGACCAAAATCTCAAATGGATTGTTAATGATGTGAATCTATTTACTCATATGATGACAATTTTTGAGTTGATAAGAAATCTGAGAAATTCTCAGGTGGGATAGCGATAGAAGAGTCAAATCGCTATTCACTGGTAAGTTTCAATACATTTAA
>Ga0208242_100366_pt1 | contig 35118 bp, 38 predicted proteins | sample SubbioAug_CSW13A_FD_184825 | JGI IMG/M metagenome (GOLD analysis project Ga0208242, IMG submission 184825) | Serpentinite rock and fluid subsurface biosphere microbial communities from McLaughlin Reserve, California, USA - CR12Aug_CSW13A (SPAdes) | ecosystem: Environmental > Terrestrial > Deep...
GCCGCCGTTGCCGGCGGGGTCGAAGACCTGCACCTCGTCGTAGCGATCGGCCGGGCCGGTCCAGGACACCTCGAAGCGCGAGGACATCGGCACCGAGTCAGGCGCCTGCAGGCTGGCCTCGGGCAGCGGCGGCGCCGGCGGCGCCTCGACCACGGTCTCGGTCAGCGCCGCGGCCAGGCCGGCGGCGTCGTTGGCGGCGAGGTAGCGCCCGCCGGTGTTCTCGGCCAGGCAGGCCACCTGCCTGCCTTCCTCGGCGCTCAGGCCGAAGCCCACCACGTGCGCGGTGAAGTCCACGCCCGCGGCCTCGAGCTCCTTGCCCAGCGCGCAGGGGTCGGCCTTGCAGGTTTCCAGGCCGTCGGTGATGAGGATGACGGTGGCCTTTTGCTCGGTGTAGCGCAGCTCGGTGGCGGCGCGGGCGACGGCGTCGGAGAGCGGCGTCATGCCCAGGAACTTCATCTTCGCGGCGGCCGAGGCGATGTCGCCGGCGCTGCCGGTGCGCACCGGCACCACCAGTTCGATGTCGCCGCAGTTGCCCTTCTCGCGGTGGCCGTAGGCGACCAGGCCCAGGGCCATGTCCGGCGGCGTGTCGCGCAGCACCTTGGCCAGCGTCTCGCGGGCGATCTCGAGCTTGGGCTTGCCGCCGATCTGGCCCCACATCGAGCCCGAGGCGTCGAGCACGATGATGGCCTGCTCGCCGGCGTGGGCGAAGCCGCCGGCGAGGGCGAGCAGGGCGAGGGCGGGCAGGGCGCTGCGGCGGGTTGGACGGGGCATGGCGTCACTCCGGGGTCTTGGGGCCTGGCCAAAGTAACGCGAAACGGGCGCCAGGCGTGCCCTCAGGCGGCGCTGCCGGCGGCGTGGCCGCTGGCCCAGGCCCACTGGAAGTTGTAGCCACCCAGCCATCCGGTCACGTCCAGCACTTCGCCGACGAAGTACAGGCCGGGCTGGTGCTTCGACTCCATGGTCGAGGACGACACGCCCTCGGTGTCCACGCCGCCCAGGGTGACCTCGGCGGTGCGGTAGCCCTCGGTGCCGCTGGCGACGATCGGCCAGTTCGCCAGCTGGCGGGCCAGGTCGGGCAGCTGGCGGTGGGTGAACTGGCGCATCGGCTTGCTGGGGAACCAGGCTTCGCACAGGCGCTCGGCGAAGCGCCGCGGCAGCACTTCGGCCAGCACCGTGCGCAGCTCGGCGGCCGGCTGGGCGCGCTGGCGTTCGAGCAGGAAGGCCTCGGGGTCGAGCCCGGGCAGCAGGTCGAGCAGCAGCTCCTTGCCGGGCTCCCAATAGTTCGAGATCTGCAGGATGGCCGGGCCGCTGAGCCCGCGGTGGGTGATGAGCATGGCGTTGTCAAAGCGGGCCTTGCCGCAGCGCGCCGAGACCGGAAAGGCCACGCCGGCGAGGCCGGCATAGTGTTCCTGGTGCTTGCCGCTGAGCGTCAGCGGCACCAGGCCGGCGCGGGTGGGCAGCACGGCGTGCCCGAACCGGCGCGCCAGCTCGTAGCCGAAGCCGGTGGCGCCCATGGACGGGATCGACAGGCCGCCGGTGGCCACCACCAGCGAGGGCGCGCGCATCGTGCCGCGCGTGGTGTGCAGCGCGTAGCCGCCACCGGGCAGGGCCCCGACCGATTCGACGCTGCAGCTGGTCTGCACCGTCACGCCGGCGTCGGCGCATTCGGCCAACAGCATGGCCACGATCTGCTTGGACGACTCGTCGCAGAACAGCTGGCCCAGTTCCTTCTCGTGGTAGGCGATGCCATGCGCCTCGACCATGTCGATGAAGTGCCCGGGCCGGTAGCGCGCCAGCGCCGACTTGCAAAAGTGCGGGTTGGCCGAGAGGAAGTTCGCCGGCGTGGTGCCGGTGTTGGTGAAATTGCAGCGGCCGCCGCCCGACATCAGGATCTTCTTGCCGCAGCGGTTGGCGTGCTCGATGACGAGTACGCGGCGGCCGCGGCGCCCGGCCGTGAGCGCGCACATCAGCCCCGCGGCGCCACCGCCGATCACCAGTACGTCGTATTCCATGGGCGCGACTGTAGCCGCTCGCGGGGCCGCGGGACTATCCTCGGGCGTCACGCGGTGACGAGGAGCGGGCGATGGCGGTGAAGAAGGTCCTGGCGGGTTGCCTGATGGTCGTGCTGCTGGCGATCGCCGGCGCGGTGGCCGGCTGGTGGTTCATCCTGCGGCCGATGTGGAACGCCGGGCTCGAGGGCGCGAAGGCGTGGGTGAGCGCGGTCGACCTGGGCAGCGAGATCGCCAACCAGTCGCCCTACGACGCGCCGGCCGACGGACGCATGACGCCGGCGCAGGTTGAGGCCTTCGTGCGCGTGCAAAAGCGCATCGCCGCCGACATGGGCCCGGACCTGGCGCGACTGGCGCGGCTGGCCAACAACCGGGCACGGGGCGGCGGCGAGCCTTCGCTGGCCGACCTGGGCAGCGCCTACGGCGAACTGGCCGGTTCGGTGTCGAAGCTGCGTGCCGCGCAGGCCGCGGGCGTGAACGAAGTGGGGCTGTCGCGCGAGGAATACGCCTGGATCCGCCGGCAGTCGCTGGCGGCGATGTCGCAGCTGGTGCCGATGCCCACGGCCGGCGACGCGGCCGGCCTGGCCGGGCTGCCGGGGCTGCCGGATTTCAGTGCGCCGGAGGACGCGGCCTCGCTGGAGGCGGCGCGTCACAATGCCGAACTGCTGCGGCCGCATTTGCCGCTGTTGCGGGAGACGCTGGGCGCGATGCGCTGAAAAGATTGGGGCCTGAAGGCCCTCCTACAGGGGAGGGCCGTGGCGCGCCGATGGATTACTCGGGGCGCGGGCCCTTGCGGTGGGGCTTCTTCGGGCCGAAATCCTTCCTGGGGCCGAAGGACTTGCGCTCGCCGAAGTCCTTTTTCGGACCGAACGGCTTCTTGCCGCCGAAGGGCTTCTTGCCCGGCACCTTGCCGGCGGTGTCCGGCGGCTCGCCGTCGCGGGTGATACGCAGCTGCTGGCCGGCGCACCAGACCGTCTTGAGGTGGTTCATCACGTCGGCCGGCATGCCCTCGGGCAGGTCGAGCAGGGTGTGGTCCTCGAAGATCTCGATGCGGCCGATGTGCTTGGCGTCCAGGCCCGCCTCGTTGGCGATCGCGCCGACGATGTTGCCCGGCTTCACGCCGTGGTCGTAGCCGACCTCGATGCGGAAGGTCTGCTTGCCCTCGTCGGGCGTGCGCGCCTCGCGCACCTTCTTCGGGAAAGCCGGGCGCTCGGGGCGCTCCGGGCGATCGCCGCGCTCGAAGCGGGACGGCCTGGCGAACTTGTCGGTGGCGGCCTGCACGTCGCGCTCGAAGGCGCGCTTCCTGGCCTCGAACTTCGGCGGCTCCATCAGCAGCGGCACGTCGCCGCGGGCCATCTTGGCCAGGGCGGTGGCGATCTCGATGGCCGGCACGTTCATCTCGCGCTCGTAGTCCTCGATCAGCTTGCGGAACTCGGTGAGCTCGCCGCCGGCGAGCGTGTCGGAGATCTGCTGCTTGAACTTGGCGATGCGCACGTCGTTGACCGCCGCCACGGTGGGCAACTCCATCGGCGCGATCGGCTGGCGGGTGGCGCGCTCGATGGCGCGCAGCATGCTGCGCTCGCGCGGGGCGATGAACAGGATCGCCTCGCCGCTGCGGCCGGCGCGGCCGGTGCGGCCGATGCGGTGCACGTAGCTTTCGGTGTCGTAGGGCACGTCGTAGTTCACGACGTGGCTGATGCGGTCCACGTCCAGGCCGCGGGCGGCCACGTCGGTGGCCACCAGGATGTCGATCTTGCCGGCCTTGAGCTGCTCGATGGTGCGCTCGCGCTGCGCCTGCGCCACGTCGCCGTTGATGGCGGCGGCGGAGAAACCGCGCGCCTGCAGCTTCTCGGCCAGCTCGTCGGTGGCCTGCTTGGTGCGGGCGAAGACGATCATCGCGTCGAAGGGCTCGGCCTCGAGGATGCGGGTGAGGGCGTCGAGCTTGTGCAGGCCGGACACCTCCCAGCTGCGCTGGCGGATGTTGTCGGCGGTGCGGGTCTTGGCCTCGATCGTCACCTCGACCGGGTCCTTGAGGTAGGTCTGGGCGATGCGGCGGATGGCGTGCGGCATGGTGGCCGAGAACAGCGCCGTCTGGCGCACGGCCGGCATCTTCTTGAGGATGGCCTCGACGTCGTCGATGAAACCCATGCGCAGCATCTCGTCGGCCTCGTCGAGCACCAGGGTGCGCAGGGCCGAGAGGTCGAGCGAGCCCTTCTCGAGGTGGTCGATGATGCGGCCCGGGGTGCCCACCACCACGTGCACGCCGCGGCGCAGGGCCTGCAGCTGCGGGCCGTAGCCCTGGCCGCCGTAGATCGGCAGCACGCGGAAGCCGGGCAGGTGGGCGGCGTACTTCTGGAAGGCCTCGGCGACCTGGATGCCCAGCTCGCGGGTCGGGCAGAGCACCAGCGCCTGCGGCGTGGCCTGGGCCGGGTCGAGGCGGGCCAGCACGGGCAGGGCGAAGGCGGCGGTCTTGCCGGTGCCGGTCTGGGCCTGGCCCAGCACGTCCTTGCCGGCCAGCAGGTGCGGGATGGTCGCGGCCTGGATCGGCGAGGGCGACTCGTAGCCAACGTCGGCCAGGGCCTTGAGCAGGCCTTCGCCGAGGTCGAGGTCGCGGAAAAGCAGGGGCGCGTTCGGCGCCACGTTCGTGGGGTCGGTCATGGGAAGTCCGGGATGGGCGGGGAGCTTCGCATTCCGGCACACCACGGACACGAAGGAGACCCGCGCATTATAGCGCAAGGCCGGCGCAAGCGCCTGAACCGCTTCGCTATTGCGGCGTGTGGCCATTGCCGGAATCATGGGGCCTCATCCGCGACGGAGGACGACGATGCGAAACCCGCGCTCGAAGCTGCTCCCAATGCTCCTCGCCGGCCTGCTGGCGGCCTGCGCCACCGCGCCCACCGGCCGCAGCCAGCTGATCCTGGTGGCCGACGCCGACATGGACCGCATGGGCGCCAGCGCCTTCGACCAGATCAAGTCCGGCGGCAAGCTCGCCAACGATCCCGCCCGGATGCGCCAGGCCCGCTGCATCACCGACGCCCTGGTGGCCGTGCTGCCGCCGGCCCACCGCGGCAAGGCCTGGGAAGTGGCCCTGATCCAGGACGACAACCCCAACGCCTTCGCCCTGCCGGGCGGCAAGATCGGCATCCACACCGGCCTGTTCAAGGTGGCCACCGACCAGGACCAGCTGGCCGCCGTGGTCGGCCACGAAATGGGCCACGTGGTCTCGCGCCACGCCGCCGAGCGCGTCTCCCAGCGCTTCGCCGCGGACGCCGCGCTGCAGGTGCTCAACTCCGCCACCGGCGGCGAGCGCCAGCAATTGCTGGGCCTGCTCGGCGTGGGCGCCCAGGCCGGCGTGCTGCTGCCGTTCTCGCGCCAGCACGAAACCGAGGCCGACCTGCTGGGCCAGCGCTACATGGCCCAGGCCGGCTTCGACCCGGCCGGCGCCGCCGCCGTCTGGGAGAACATGGTGCGCGCCACCGGTGGCAGCCGCGCGCCCACCCTGCTGTCCACCCACCCCGACCCGCAGGCGCGCATCCAGGCGTTGCGCGCCGCCGCGCCCGGCCTCAAGGCCACCCAGGAACAGGCCCGCGCCGCGGGCCGCCGCCCGAACTGCCGCTGACCCGAGGAAATCCCCTTGATGTACCTGTGGACCAAGCTCTTGCACGTGCTGTTCGTGATCGCCTGGATGGCCTGCGTGTTCTACCTGCCGCGCATCCTGGTCAACCTGGCCGAAGCCGGCGCCGAGCCGGCGGTGCGCGAGCGCCTGGGCCTGATGGGCCGGCGGCTCTACCGCTTCGGCCACGTGATGTTCGGCATCGCCCTGTTGCTGGGGCTCACGCTGTGGATGCACTTCGACCGCAGCGGCGGCTGGCTGCATGCCAAGCTGCTGCTGGTGCTGATGCTGCTGATGCACTTCGTGTTCACCGGCCGCTGGATCAGGCGCGCGGCCGGCGGGGCGCCGCTGCCGTCGCCGACGGCGCTGCGCTGGTTCAACGAGATCCCGCTGCTGCTGGCGATCCCGGTGCTCTGGCTGGTCTACTTCAAGCCGTTCTGAGGCCTCAGGCGCGGCGTGGCGTGCGCAGCTCGCGCCACGCCACCACCGCCAGCGTCACCACGGTGAGCGGGATGACCACGGTGCCCATGACCAGCGTGAACTCCTCGAGCGCGTCGTGGTCCTGGGAATACAGCACCAGGTAGGTGACGTAGAAGACGTAGTAGGCCAGGAACAGCGCGCCTTCCCAGCGCGCGATCAGGTGGCCGGTGAACAGCACCGGCAGGCAGGCCAGCGAGACTGCGAACATCACCGGCAGGTCGAAGGCCAGCAGCGCCTTGGGCACGCCCAGGCCGGCCGGGGCCACCAGCGCGCTGATGCCCAGCACCGCCACGAGGTTGAAGATGCAGCTGCCGATGACGTTGCCCACGGCGATCTCGCGCTCGCCGCGCGCGGCCGCCACCACCGAGGTCGCGACCTCGGGCAGGGAGGTGCCGGCCGAAACGATGGTCAGGCCGATGATCAGCGGGCTGACACCCATCGCGGTGGCGAATTCCACCGAGGCCTGTACCAGCCAGCGCGAGCCCAGGACCAGCATCACCAGGCCCACGGCGATCAGCGCCAGCTGCACCCACAGCCGCGAGAGCCAGGGCGCGTCGATGCCCTCGACCAGCTCATCGCCCTGGGCGCCCGGGGCGGCCCGGCGACCCATCCAGTACAGCAGGCCGGTGTAGGCGACCATCAGCACCACCAGCACCAGGCCGTCGCCGCGCGATATTTCGCGGTCGAGCGCCATCCAGCCCACCAGCACGCACAGCGCCACCAGGATCGGCACTTCCTGGCGCACCAGCTGGCGGTCGACCACCAGCGGCGCCACCAGGGCCGACAGGCCGAGGATGAAGAGCACGTTGAAGATGTTGCTGCCCACCACGTTGCCCAGGGCCAGGTCGGTGTGGCCGTCGAAGGCGGACTTGATCGAGATCGCCAGCTCGGGTGCGCTGGTGCCGAAGGACACCACGGTCAGGCCGACCACCAGCGGCGCGATGCCGAGCGAGAGGGAGAGCCGGGAGGCGCCGCGCACCATCAGTTCGGCGCCGAGGATCAACAGGGCCAGGCCGGCCAGGAAAAGCAGCAGGGTCATGGGCACTCCGTGGGTGGTCGCGCATTATCGCGCAACGGTGTGTTTCCCCCCGTGACGAGGCGCGTGACCCGGCGCCCGGCTGCCGCTATCGTCGGGAACCGTTCAGCTTCGAGAGTCCCGGCATGGCCCTGGTTTCCGCCTGGTTCCGCATCCCCTTCTGGCAGCGCGTGCTGGCCGGCTTCGCGCTCGGCGGGCTGGCCGGCTGGCTGATCGGCCCGGCCGCGGCCGCCTGGTTCCAGCCGTTGGGCACGCTCTACGTCACCCTGATCAAGATGATCGCCACGCCGCTGGTGTTCTTCGCGGTCATCGCCGCGGTGTCGGGCCTGGCCGGGCAGAAGTCGATCGCCGCGCTGGGCGGGCGCACCTTCCTGTGGTTCGCCATCACCGCCGTGCTGGCGGTCGGCGTGGGCCTGGGCGTGGGCCTGGTGTTCAAGCCCGGCAGCGGCGTGGGCGAGCTGGCCATGGCCGCCGACTACCAGGTGCGCGAGGTGCCCGGCCCGGTGCAGGTGCTGCTGGACGTGGTGCCGGCCAATCCGTTCAAGGCCCTGGCCGAGGGCCGCATCCTGCAGGTGATCTTCTTCGCCGGGCTGCTGGGCTTCGCCCTGGTGAAGCTGGGCGAGAAGACCGCGAAGCTGCGCGCACTGGCCGGCGAGGCCAGCGAGGTGATGATCCAGGTCACCCGCTTCGTGCTCGAGTTCACGCCGATCGGCACCTTCGGTCTCATCGCCGCCCTGGTGGGCACCTATGGCTTCGAGCGGCTGCTGCCGCTGGGCGGCTTCGTGGCTGCGCTGTTCCTGGCCTGCGCGCTGCACATCGTCTTCGTCTACGGCGGCCTGCTGCTGGCGCACGGCCTGAACCCGGTCAGGTTCTTCCGCGGCGCGGCGCCGGCGATGCAGGTGGCTTTCGCCACCTCGTCGAGCTTTGGCGCGCTGCCGGTGTCGCTGCGCGCGGCCACGCACAACCTCGGCGTGCGCCAGGAGTACGCCGCGTTCGCGGTGCCGCTGGGCGCGAGCATCAAGATGGACGGCTGCGGGGCGATCTACCCGGCCCTGGCCTCGCTGTTCATCGCCCAGTACTTCGGCATCGAGCTGACGATGGCGCAGTACATCGCCATCCTGCTGGCCTCGGTGCTCGGCAGCTTCGGCACCGCCGGCGTGCCCGGCACCGCGGTGGTGATGGCCACGGTGGTGCTCAGCGCCGCCGGCCTGCCGCTCGAAGGCCTGGGCTACCTGCTGGCCATCGACCGCATCCTGGACATGATGCGCACCATGACCAACGTCACCGGCCAGGTGCTGGTGCCGGTGCTGGTGGCGCGCCAGACCGGCCTGCTCGACCAGGCCACCTACGACTCGGCCAGCAGCAACGTCGGCCTGGAGCCCGGGGAAACGCGCTGATGACGGCGCGTGCGCGCGCCACCGCCGCCGGCTTCGGCGCGGTGCTGCTGTGGTCGTCGCTGGCGGTGCTGACCACGGCCACGCCGGGCATCCCGCCTTTCCAGCTGCTGGCGATGGGTTTTGGCATCGCTGGCCTGGCCGGCTGCGCGCTGCTGCTGCGGCCCGGCGGCCCGGGCCTGGCGGCGCTGCGCCAGCCGCTGGCGGCCGGCGTGCTCTGCGTCGGCGCACTGTTCGGCTACCACGCGCTGTATTTCCTCGCGCTCAAGCGCGCGCCGGTGGTCGAGGCCAACCTGCTCAACTACCTGTGGCCGCTGCTGATCGTGGTGTTCGCGGCGCTGCTGGGCGGCACGCGCGTGCGCGCCGGGCAATGGCTGGGCACGGCCCTGGGCCTGGCGGCGGCGGTGCTGGTGGTGGGGCGCGGCGGCGTGCCGATGCTCGAGCCGCAGCATGCGCTGGGCTATGCGGCCGCACTCGGCGCGGCGGTCACCTGGGGACTGTATTCCGTGCTCAACCGGCGCTTCGGCGCGGTGCCCAGCAGCGCCATGGCCGGCGCCTGCCTGGCGGTGGGCGTGCTGGGCGGGCTGGCGCACCTGGCCGTCGAGGCCACGGTGGCGCCGACGGCGGGGCAGTGGCTGGCGATCATCGCGCTGGGCCTGGGGCCCACGGGCGCCGCCTTCTGGCTCTGGGACATCGGCACCAAGCGCGGCGACATCGCCACGCTCGGCACCCTTTCCTACGCCGCGCCGCTGCTCTCGACCGGGCTGCTGCTGGCCTTCGGCCAGGCCCGGCCGCACTGGACCCAGGCCGTGGCCGTGGGCCTGCTGCTGCTCGGCGCCTGGCTCAGCGTGCGCGATTAATCGCCGACGCGCTGGCGGCGCTCGCCGCCGCCGCGCGGGCCGTGGCCCTTGGGACCGGCGTGGGCGTGGCGCTCGCCGCCGCCGCCGTGCGGACGACGGCCGCGCGGGGCGGCACCGTCGCGACGCGGCGGGCGCTGGCCGGACGGACGTCCGCGCGAGGGCGAGTCGTTGCCCATGCGGATGCCGGTGCTGGGCACGTAGCCCTCGACTTCCTGCATGGCGATTTCGGCCTTGAGCAGGCGCTGGATGGCGCGCAGCAGGCCGCCCTCGTCCGGGGCCACCAGCGACACGGCTTCGCCGCTGGCGCCGGCGCGGCCGGTGCGGCCGATGCGGTGCACGTAGTCCTCGGCCACCATCGGCAGGTCGTAGTTGATCACCAGCGGCAGCAGCGGGATGTCCAGGCCGCGCGCGGCCACGTCGGTGGCCACGAGCACGCGCGCCTCGCCCGACTTGAAGTCGCGCAGGGCCTTCAGGCGCTGGGCCTGGCTCTTGTTGCCGTGGATGGCCACGGCCGGGATGCCGGACTTCTCGATCTGCTCGGCCAGGCGGTTGCAGCCGTGCTTGGTGCGGCCGAAGACCAGGATCTGGTCGGTGTGGCGCTTGCTGAGGATGTCGATCAGCAGGTCGCGCTTGCGCGCGGTGTCCACCGGGTGCACGACATGGCTGACCGAGGCCGCCGTGGCGTTGAGCGGCGTCACCTGCACCTGGCGCGGGTCCTTGAGCAGCTCGAGCGCGAGCTTCTTGATGCTGTCCTCGAAGGTGGCCGAGAACAGCATGGTCTGGCGCGCCTTGGGCAGGGCCGAGAGCACGCGCTTGATGGCCGGCAGGAAGCCCATGTCGAGCATGCGGTCGGCTTCGTCGAGCACGAGCACCTCGATGCCCGACAGGTCGGCGCTGCGCTGCTGCAGGTGGTCGAGCAGGCGGCCCGGGCAGGCCACCAGGATGTCCACGCCGCGGCGCAGGGCCTCGATCTGCGGCTGCATGCCGACGCCGCCGTAGACGGTGGCGGTGGTCAGGCGCAGGTGCTTGCCGTAGCTGCGCAGGCTGTCGTTGACCTGCACGGCCAGCTCGCGGGTGGGCGTGAGCACCAGGGCGCGCGGCTTGCGCGGGCCGCGCTTCGGGCCGTCCTGGGCCAGGCGGTGCAGCACCGGCAGCGCGAAGGCCGCGGTCTTGCCCGTGCCGGTCTGGGCGCCGCCCATCAGGTCGTGGCCGGCCAGGGCCAGCGGGATGGCTTCGGCCTGGATCGGGGTGGGGGTGGTGTAGCCAACGTCCGACAGCGCGCGGACGAGCTCGGGCGCAAGCCCAAGGGACTGGAAATTCATGATTGCTCCGTGGTGTAACCCGGAGCGTTCCCTGAAACCGCGCTGCGAGTCCTGCTTCAGTTTTTTGCGCCGGGCCATCATGGCCTGGCGAGTTTGCGCAACGAAAGGCGTGCGGAGTGGGGCCTGGCGCAGGACCTGAGCTTGGCTCGGCCTGGCGGCGGGGCATACCGGGGGAAAACGGTCAGCCGGTGCAGCAAACGCCGCGAACTCTACGCTATGCGGGCCCGCACGGCCATCCCCGGGGCTTGTGGCATGTGAACGCGGCGTTCAGGCTGGCGTAGGATGGCGGCATGAAGATCAGCTTCGAACTCGAGCCGGCCGACATCGAGCGCTTCCACGAGGCCCTGGCCCGCGCCGAGCGACGGGTGGCCTGCGCCGACGAGTGCGACATCATCGAGGCCGCCCGGCACGGCCTGCGCACCCTGCCCATCGAGTGCGCGCCCGGCTACATCCGCCGGCGCCTGCTGCAGGTGGTGGAACTGGTGGACATGCTCGAGGACGAGGCCTGGGCGCTGCCGCAGCCCGAGCGCTCGGAGGTGCTCAAGCTGCTGGCCTACTTCAGCGACCCGGAAGACATGATCCCGGACGACGTCGAGGTGATCGGCCTGCTCGACGACGCGATCATGCTCGAGCTGCTGCTGCGGCAGATCCGCCACGTGGTGGTGGCCTACGACGATTTCCGCGCCGCCCGCTCGGCGCTGGGCGAGCCCGCCGACGGCGACGCCCGGGTGGCACAGGCGCGCGAGCTGGCCCGCCGGCGCGGGCAGCTGCAGGCGCGCATGCGCCGACGCCGCGTGCGCGATGCCCTGGCCCGCGTGGGCGGGGCGGCCGGCGCCTGAGCCGCGGCCCGCGATGAGCCCGGTCCACCACGTCAAGCGCTGGATGTGGCTGCTGGCGGCCTACCTCACCCTGGGGCTGGGCATCCTGGGCGTGTTCCTGCCCGGCCTGCCGACCACGCCCTTCGTGCTGCTGTCGGCCTTTTGCGCCGCGCGCGGCTCGAAGCGCCTGCATGCCTGGCTGCTGGCGCACCGCACCTTCGGCCCGATGATCCGCGACTGGCAGTCCACCGGCTCGGTGACCCGGCGGGCGAAATGGTGGGCCATCGGCATGATGGCGCTGAGCGCGGCAATCATGTTCGCCACCGCGCCCAAGTGGTGGATGGCCGCCACCGGCACCGCGATCATGGCGGTCACCGGCACCTGGCTGTGGCTGCGGCCCGAGCCGCCCGCGCCCGGCGGCGCTCAGTAGAGGATGCGGCGGGCGCCGGCGTAATGCCGGCCCCAGTAGGGTCCGTCGATGCGGTCGAGCCGCACCGTGCCGCCGGTGCTGGGCGCGTGCACGAAGCGACCCTCGCCGACGTAGATGCCGACATGGAAGATGTCGCCCTTGTCGGCGAACAGGACCAGGTCGCCGGCGGCCAGGCGGTCGTCCGGCGGCACGCGCGCCTTGTAGCGGGCGATCTCGCGGGTGGTGCGCGGCAGGTAGACCCTGGCCGCGTCGAGGAAGACGAAGCCGACCAGGCCGCTGCAGTCGAAGCCGCCGGACGGCGTATTGCCGCCGTAGCGATAGGGCGTGCCGACCAGGCCGAGCGCGCGCATCAGCACCTCGTTGGCGCGGGCCGGGTCCTCGGGCGCCACGTCCACCACCTTCGGGGCCGCCGCCGCGGGCGCGGGCCCGCGCTTGGGCGCCGAGCCGCAGGCGGCGAGCACCAGCACCAGCAAGCAGGGAAGAATCCGGGCCCAGCCCGGAACTGGCGCCGGGCGGGGGTGGCCGGGATAATGCGCGCTCGCTTTCACGGGCCCAGTGTGCCCCATCCCCGCCGGTGCAGTCACCGGCCCCAGCCCAGGTCGAACATGAAGATCCAGAAGAACAGCGTCGTGCGTTTCCACTACACCGTCTCCGAGGCCGGCCAGCCGCCGGTCGAGAGCTCGCGCGACCGCGAGCCGCTGGCCATCCTGGTCGGCCACGGCAACATCATCCCGGGCCTCGAGGCCGCGATGATGGACAAGGCCGAGGGCGACCGCTTCGAGGTGACCGTCGGGCCGGACCAGGCCTACGGCGAGCGCCGCGAGAACTTCGTGCAGCGCGTGCCCAAGAAGCACTTCCGCAATGCGCGCCTCAAGCCGGGCCAGCAGGTGGTGCTCGAGACTTCGATGGGCCCGCGCGCGGTCACCGTCGCCAAGGTCGGCGCCACCGTGGTGGACGTGGACCTCAACCACCCGATGGCCGGCAAGACCCTGCAGTTCGACGTCGAGATCGTCGGCGTGCGCGAAGCCGAGGCGGTCGAAGTCGAGCACGGCCACGTGCACGGCGACGGCGGCGTCGAGCACTAAGCCGCCCGCGACATCGGTTACAGTGGCGCCGGGGCGGGGAGGCCCCGCGCCATGACCCAGGACCACACCCTCGCGCCCGTCGGCGCCTCCGAACGCATCCGGGCGCTCGACGCGCTGCGCGGCTTTGCGCTGCTGGGCATCCTGCTGATGAACATCGAGGGTTTCGTCGGCCCGCTGATGAGCTCGATGACCGGCCTCGACTCCGGCCTGCAGGGGGCCGACCGCAGCATGGACGCGGCCATCTACCTGCTGGTGCAGGGCAAGTTCTTCCCGCTGTTCTCGATGCTCTTCGGCATGGGCTTCGCGGTGATGATGATGCGCGCCGACGCCGCCGGCCGGCCCTTCCTGGGCCTGTACCTGCGCCGCGTGGGCGTGCTGCTGCTGCTGGGCGTGGGGCACGCGACGCTGCTGTGGCCGGGCGACATCCTGGTCGCCTACGCGCTGATGGGCCTGGTGCTGGGCCTGTGTTTCCGCGGCACGCCCCGGTCGCGACTGCCCAAGTGGGGCATCGCGCTGATGCTGCTGCCGGTGGTGCTGACGCTGCTGATGGGCCTGCTGGGCACCGCGATGCAGGCAATGCCGGAAGAAAAGCGCGCCGGCTTCGAGCAGGCCATGGCCGCGCAAGGCGCGCAGATCGCGGCCCAGGTCGAGGCCCAGCGCCTGGCCTACGGCAGCGGCAGCTATGCCGAGGCCACGGCCCAGCGCGTGGACGACTTCGTCAGCATGCTCGGCTTCATCACCATCTTCGGCGCCTTCATCCTCGGCCTGTTCCTGGTGGGCGCCTGGTTCACCCGCAGCGGCGCCATCGCCCGCCCCGACGAGCATGCGCGCTTGTTCCGGCGGCTGCGCTGGGTGGCGCTGCCGGCGGGCCTGGCGATGGTGCTGGCCTCGTACTGGCTGGTGCCGACGATGGACTTCGGCCGCCTCGACCTGACCGCCTCGACCGCCCAGTCGCTGCAGATGCTCGGTGGCGCGGTGATGGCCCTGGCCTACCTGGCCTGGTTCGTGCGCGGCCTGCAGTCGCCCGTGCTGGGCCGCTGGCTGGGCCTGCTGGCCCCGGCCGGCCGGATGGCGCTGACCAACTACCTGATGCAGTCGCTGGTGTGCACCACGGTCTTCTACGGCTACGGCCTGGGTTATTTCGAGCAGCTGCCGCGGGCCTGGCAGCCGCTGTTCGTGTTCGCCCTGTTCGGCCTGCAGGTGGCGCTGAGCCACTGGTGGCTGGCGCGTTTCCGCTTCGGGCCGATGGAATGGCTCTGGCGGGCGGCCACCTACCTGCAGCTGCCGCCGATGCGGCGCTGAGCCGCTGCCCCGCCGGCCCGGCCGCCGGGTAAACTGCCGCGCATGAGCCATGATGCGGATGTGCTGGTGCTGGGCGGGGGCGTGATCGGCCTGGCCTGTGCGCATTACCTGCTGGCCGAGGGCCGCTCGGTGCGCGTGCTCGAGGCCGGCAAGGTCGGCGGCGGCAGTTCCTGGGGCAACTGCGGCACCCTCACGCCCAGCCACGCCGCGCCGCTGGCGGCGCCGGGCATGGTGGCCCAGGGCCTGCGCTGGATGCTCAGCCCGTCGGCGCCGCTGTACATCAAGCCGCGCTGGGATCCGGCGCTGATGCGCTGGCTGGCCCGCGCCGCCGGCCGCTGCAATGCCCGCGACTGGCACGCCGGCGGCCTGGCCAAGGGCGCCCTGCTCAAGTATTCGCGCGCCCTGGTCGAGGACCTGGTCTACGGCCAGGGCCTGGACTGCGGCTTCGAGGCCAGCGGCCTGCACTACGTCTTCCGCAGCGCCCGCGCGCTCGAGCGCCAGCAGCGCGAGCTGCCGCTGCTGGCCGAGCTGGGTATCGCCGCGCGCGTGCTCGACGGCGCCGCGCTGGCCGCCGACGAACCGGCGCTCAAGCCCGGCCTGGCCGGCGCCATCCATTTCCCCGGCGACGCCCAGCTGCGCCCCGACCGCTACACCGCCGGGCTGGCGCGCATCGTGCGCGAGGCCGGCGGCGTGATCGAGGAGGGCGTGGGCGTGCTTGGCTTCGAGCGTGGCCGCAACGGCGTCGAGGCCGTGCAGACCACCGAGGGCCGGCGCAGCGGCGCGCGCGTGCTGCTGGCGATGGGCGCCTGGTCGTCCGGCTTCGCCGACAACCTCGGGCTGGCCATCCCGGTGCAGCCGGGCAAGGGCTATTCGATCACCTACGATCGCCCGGCCACGGTGCCGCGCCGGCCGCTGCTGCTCAAGGAGCGCAGCGTCTGCGTCACCACCTGGGCCGATGGCTTCCGGCTGGGCAGCACGATGGAGTTCAGCGGCTTCGACGACAGCCTCAACCCGCGCCGTCTCGGCGCGCTCGAGCGCGGTGCCGCCGAATACCTGCTCGAGCCGGCCGGCCCGGCCAGGCGCGAGCAGTGGTGCGGCTGGCGCCCGATGATGTACGACGACCTGCCGCTGCTGGGCCGCGCGCCCGGTTACAACAACCTGTTCCTGGCCACCGGCCACGGCATGATGGGCATGGGCATGAGCGCCGGCACCGGCCGCCTGCTCGCCGACCTGATGACCGGCCGCGCGACGGCCATCGACCCCGCGCCGTATTCGCCGGCGCGCCTGGCGGGCTGAGGCCTTCGATGAGCGACGTGTTCGAACTCCACCGCGGCCGCCTGCCGCTGCTGGTGAGCCTGCCGCACGACGGCACCGCGCTGCCGGACGATGTCGCCGCGCGGCTCACCGCCAGCGCGCGCGGCGTGCCCGACACCGACTGGTTCGTCAGCCGGCTCTACGACTTCGCGCGGGCGATGGGCGCCTCGGTGCTGGTGCCGCGCTGGTCGCGCTACGTGGTCGATCTCAATCGCCCGCCGGACGACGTTTCGCTTTATCCCGGCCAGAACACCACCGGCCTGTGCCCGGCCACCGGCTTCGACGGCCAGCCGATCTACCTGCCCGGCCAGGCACCGTCGCCCGACGAGGTTCAGGCCCGCGTGCAGCGCTACTGGCGCCCCTACCACGAGGCGCTGGCGGGCGAGCTCGAACGGCTGCGCGCCGCGCATGGGCGCGCGCTGCTGTGGGAGGGCCACTCGATCCACAGCCGGGTGCCCTTCCTGTTCGAGGGCCGGCTGCCCGACCTAAACCTCGGCACCGCCGCGGGCGCCAGCTGCGCGGCGGCCACGCAGGCGCGGCTCGAAGCCGTGCTGGCGGGGCAGGGCGACTACAGCTGGGTGTCGAACGGGCGCTTCAAGGGCGGCTACATCACCCGCCACTACGGCCAGCCGGCGCAGGGCGTCGAGGCGATCCAGCTCGAGATCGCCCAGTGCTGCTACATGGACGAAGCCTCCGTGCGCTACGAGCCGGCGCTGGCCTCGCGGCTGCAGCCGCTGCTGGGCGACTTGCTGCGGGCGGCGCTGGGCTGAGCCCCGGCCGGCACGGCCTTGCCGATGGCGGGATGCGTAAGCAGCGAAGGCGCGTGTGCCTCGCCGCAGTCGGGCGGTGCCTCGCCCTCCGGGGCCGCCGGCGGGATCCGCGGGCCGTGGCCCGGCGAAGCGCCGGCGCCGGCCTGCAGGAACACGGCCAGGGCCGCCGCGCAGACCAGCACCGCCAGGCGCAACATCAGGGCGCGGGGGCGGGGCGCCGGCTTCATCGTTGCCTCCGGGCGCCGATCTCGACGCGCGCGCTCTCGCGCACCCGCACCTCCACCGCGCGGCGCTCGCCGCCCTCGTCGATGAACCAGGGCAGCGGCAGGTTGTCGGGCACGACTTCGATGGTGTGCGCGCCCACGGCCACGCGCGGGAACTCGAAGTTGCCGTTGCCATCGGTTCGCACCGAATAGCGGCCGTCGAGGATGACGGTGACGTTGGCCACCGCCTCTTCGGAGGCGGCGCGCACGCCGTCGGCGTTCTCGTCGAGGAAGATCGTGCCGCGGATCGATCCGGTGGCGGCGCCGGCGGGGCCGCCGAGCACGGCGGCCGGGCGCCCGGCCTGGCGTTCGTAGCGCAGGCTCAGGAACCAGGTGTTCTCGCGCGGCAGGGCCAGGAACTGCTCCGGCGGCGCCAGCGGGTCGAGCAGGAAGGGCGAACGCTGTTCGCCGCGGTTGCGGTAGGCGCTGGCCTGCAGCCACCAGTGCGTGGCCACGCGCCAGGCGAGGTTGAGGTTGAGGTCGGTGCCGCGGAAGGCCTGCGGGCCGCTGCCGTGGGTCCAGCGCAGGTTGCCGTCGAGCGTGACCCGGTCGCCAAGGTCGACGCCGCCCAGGGCCGCCAGCGCGAAGCTGCGGGTGCTGCCGACGCCGTCCTGGCGCTGCTGGCCGGCCTGCGCCGACAGCGCCAGGCGCGAGCCCTGGCGCATCGGCAGGTCCTGGTCGAGCGAAAGCTGCCAGTCGTCGCGGTCGCGGGCGTGCAGCTGGTCGAGCTGCAGGCGCGTCAGGCCCCAGTCGCTGCGGCGGTCGACGAACCAGCGCGTGCTGAAGTCGGTGCCCTGGGCGTCGTTGCGCACGCTGGCGCTGGCGCCGATGCCGATGCGGTTGCGAAGCTGGTAGCGCAGGTAGCCGCTGCCGTAGTGGCCATCGAAGGTGGTCTGGCTGACCGAGGCGATCCGGTCCAGGCCCAGGCTCCAGCTCCAGCGCCCATGCTCGTAGCGCGTGCGCAGGTAGCCGCCCTGGGTGTCGTTGTTGATCGGCAGCGCGCCCCAGGCCAGGCCCGGGTCGAGCCGGAACAGGCCGTAGTTGAATGTGTAGGCGCCGCGCCGCGATTCGGCGTCGAGCCACAGGCCATCGGCATCATCGAGGTCGCCGCGGCTCGACTGCAGGTTCAGGGTGGCCTGGTGGCGGTCGCCCTGCCAGCGCGTGGACAGCAGCGCGGCGTCGCTGCGCCCTTCCACCAGGGTGCCGCTGCCGAGCGCGTCGGGAACGATGCGCCCGTCGGTGGACAGCACCGCGGCGGCGCCGGTCCAGCGCGAAGACCAGCGCCACTGCGTGCCGGCCAGGGCCACGTCGCCGTCGCCCCGCTCGAAGGTGGGCAGGCGGGTGCCGGCGAACAGGCCGCCGCGGCCCAGCGCGGCCTGCAGGTGCCAGCCGCTGTCGGTGTCCTGCCAGGCGGTGCTGGCGCCGGCGAAGGGCACGCTGGGCAGGAAGAAGCGGAACTGCTCGCGGTGCACCGGCAGCATCGGTGTGTTCAGCACGCCCAGGCCGTTGTCCACCCGCCAGCCGCCGTCGAAGGCCAGGCCGCGCTGCCAGAGCGTGGCGTGGCCGGTCCAGTCGCCGTCGACGCCGTCCTCGTCGCGGCGGAACAAGCCGGCGTCGGCCGACAGGCTGCCCCAGCGTTCGGTATCCCACTGCCCTGAGAAGCGCAGGCCACGCTCATCGTAGCGCCGGTCGCCGCGCTCGATGCGGCTGCCCACCAATTCGAGGCTCCAGCGGCGCGGCAGTCCGTCGGCGTCGTAGACGTCGTCTTCCTCGGGCGGCAGCGGCGCGAGCTTGTCGGGCGCGATGATGCGGTCCTGGTACGGCTCGTCCGCCGGCTCCTGGGCCAGGCCGGGGCCGGCCAGCAGGGCGAGGGCGATCATGGCCGCCAGCGGGCGCCGCGAAGGCGCGGGCGGCAGGCTCATCGGCCGACGACTTCCGGCACCGCGATGCGCTGCCGGCCCCATTCGAGCTGGCCCTGCAGGCGCAGCGGCCAGGCCGGCGTGGCGGGGTCGCCTTCGCCGGCCGCCAGCGGCTGCAGCGGGATTTCCCGCTCGGTGCCCGGCAGGATGGGGTGGCTGACCGGCGCCAGCGTCCAGCGTTTGCCCTTGGCGTCGATGCCATCGAGCAGCCCCTGCAGGCGGCCGTGGGCATTGCCTTCGTTGCGCACCGTCAGCAGGGGCAGGGCCTGCCCGTTGACCTCGGCCACGCGCGCGGAGGCCACCTGCAGGCGCGCCGCGGCGTCGCCGATGTCGAGGTAGATGATCACGCCGATGCGGCCGGCGACGGTCATGCCGCCGCTGCGCTGCGGGTCGCCCTCGATCATGATCGCGAACCGGCACTGGCCGGCCGGCGTGCCGGCCGGCACCTGCACCTCGAAGCGCAGGCGCTTGCGGCCATTGGGCTCGATGCGCACCTCGCCGGCCTCCAGGCCGACCCATGGGCGGCAGCTGCCCGGGGCGAGGGCGTAGTCGAACTGCGCCTCGCCGGCCTCGTCGAGCACCCAGTCGGCGGTGCGGATGCCGAAGCGCACGGCGGCGGGCGAGGGGTTCTGGATCTCGATGACGTTGCGGTACACGGTGCCCTCGGCGGCGCGCGCCTCGAAGCGCGGCGGCAGCACCTGGGCGGAGAAGGTCTGGGCCGCGGCGAAGGGGGCCAGCGCCAGCAGGACGAGGGCGAGGGCGGGGCGCAGCATCATTCCGGGTCCGTTTCCAGTTCGTATTCGAAGCGCAGGCGGTCGCGGCCCGAGGTGCGGTCGCCGTCCATGCGGAACTCGATCTCGAGAGTGTCCTGCAGCGCTTCGGCGGTGGGGACGCCGGAGAAGACCAGCACCCGGTCGCCGTCGCGCATGCGGCCGGGCATCAGCACGCCCTGGCTGCGCCACTCGACCTGCACCGGCGTGCCCGGCAGGGCCGGCAGCACCTGGTAGATGCGCACGCGCTTGCCGCGCCAGGCGCGCACGTCCAGGCGCAGGTGGACCACGACCGCACCGGACAGGGCGGTGCTGGTGCCGCGCGCATCGTCCCAGCGCATCGGCACCTGCCGGCCCATGACCAGGGTGCCGCTGTCGTCCAGGCGCACGGCCTGGGCCGCAGCCGCGGGCGCGAGGCCGCACAGCAGCAGGGCCAGCAGCAGGCTTTGGGTCCAGGTCGGGGTCATGGCTGGGTCAGGGTGAACGTGACCCGGGCGTCGTAGCTGCCGCCGGGCACGATTTGCTGGTTGGCGTAGCTGAAAGACATGCAGGTCTCGAACCAGCGGTTGCGCACGATCGAGCCGAAGACCTGGGAGCCGCCGCTGAAGGTGCCGGTCGCCGGCACCGGCGAGGCCGGGTTGCGGGCGTGCGAGGTGGTCCAGCTGATCTGCGAGATCGGAATGCTGCCGCCCGCACCCACCAGGGTCGGCGGCGCGAGCACGCTCATGCGGGCCGGGTCACCGAAGGGCTGGCCCTGGGAGGCGGTGCGGTAGTAGCCGGCCACGTAGACCTGGCCGACGCTGCAGGCGGGACCGCCATCGAGCTCGCTGGCGGTGGCGCCGCCACTGGTGGGCAGCATCGGCTGGGAGACGCCGTTGCCGATGTTGCCCGGGGAGAGGGTGGTCTCGACGCGATTGATCACGTCGCCCGCCGAGCCGACCCGCAGGTACAGCGTGCGCGGGTTGGAGGGCACCAGGTCCACTTCGAAGGCCCACGCCGAAGGCGCCGCCGCGAGGGCGGAAAGCAGCACGGCGGTGGCGAAGCGGGGCAGGGCCATGGGGGTGTCCTGTCGGGGAAACGGCCACCCCGGGGCGGGGTGGCCGTCGGCAGCGCATCGCGTCCTTACGGAGTCGAAGCGGTGTAGGTGACGGTGCCCTCGTAGGTACCGGCACCGACCAGGGCGCTGTTGGAGTAGTCGAAGGACCAGTCGGCGGTGCGGTTGATCACGCCGTTGGCGGCGCTGAGGTTCACCGAGCCGCCCACGGTCGGGACCGGCAGGTTGCCGTTGGAGCTGTTGGCGACGATCTCGGACCAGGCGATCGGGTCGAGGCCGGTGGCGGTCAGGCCGGCCGTGGCGCTGTTGGCGGCCAGGGTGAGGTTGCCGGCGTTCGAACGCAGGGCCACTTCGATCGGGGCGCCGGCGCTGACGGCGCTGCCGTCGCCGACGTTGGCGGCCGCCACGTTGAAGGTGACGGTGTCGACGGTGTTGCCGGCGCTGCCGACGCGGAAGTCGATGAAGCGCGGCACGTTCACGCGGAAGTCGAGGTCGGCGTTGGCGGAGATCGTGCCGCCGCCCTGGACGAAATCGGAGTCGGCCATGGCCGGGGTCATCGCGATCAGGCCGAGGGCCGCCACGCCGGCGAAGGCGAGGCCTCGGATGCTACGGACAGTCTTCATATGCGGTTTCCTTGGGGTTTGCTGTAGGTGAAACGACTGGATTGTTGGGTCGACATTCCGGGCCGGATCACCGACCGGGGGCTCGCAAACTGCGGGCTCGGGAGGGCGGAAGCAGGAACCGTGCCAACCGGCTGGCGCGGCCACCGAAAAATGGCAAATGTGAACCAGTTCACGGAATTGCGGGGCGTGGCGACACGCAAGCCGGTGCCCGGGCCGGCCAAACGGGGCGGCGAGGGGTGCATTTTGGGGCGGTGCAGGCGACGAAATGTGACGCGATGCGTCACCTTTCCGGGAGCCCCGTCACGTTTTTGGGGCATCCCCGGCCGGCGGGCGCCGGCCGGGCCGCGGGCGAGGGATCAGCCCTGCCAGTTCCGGTGCGTCGGGTCGACCAGCATGTCCTGCAGGTCCTCGAGCTTGAGGCCGGAGGTCTCGCCGCCCTTGGGCGCCGGGCCCTCGAGGCGCACGCGCAGCGACAGGTCGGTGCGCGAGTCGGCGTTCTCCAGGGCTTCCTGGTAGGTGATCTCGCCGGCGGCGTAGAGCTTGTACAAGGCCTGGTCGAAGGTCTGCATGCCCTGCTCGTTGCCCTGCTTCATGGCCTCGCGGATCGAGGCGATCTCGCCCTTCTCGATCAGGTCGGAGATGTAGGCCGACGAGAGCAGCAGCTCGATGGCCGGCACGCGCTTGGTCTTCACCCCGCGCAGCAGGCGCTGGCCAATGACGGCCTTGAGGTTGAGCGAGAGGTCGATCAGGAGCTGGTGCCGGGCCGTCTCGGGGAAGAAGTTGATGATGCGGTCGAGCGTCTGGTTGGCGTTGTTGGCGTGCAGCGTGGCCAGGCACAGGTGGCCGGTCTCGGCGTAGGCGATGGCGGCCTGCATGGTTTCGCGGTCGCGGATCTCGCCGATCATGATCACGTCGGGCGCCTCGCGCATGGCGTTCTTGAGCGCGTTGGCGTAGCTCTGCGTGTCCAGGCCGATCTCGCGCTGGTCCACCACCGACATCTTGTGCGTGTGCACGTACTCGATCGGCTCCTCGACGGTGAGGATGTGGCCGGTGCGGTTGGCGTTGCGGTAGTCGATCATCGAGGCCAGCGTGGTCGACTTGCCCGAGCCGGTGGAGCCCACCACCAGCACCAGGCCGCGCGGCAGCATGATGATGTCCTTGAGGATCTGCGGCAGGTTCAGGCTTTCGATCGACGGGATCTGGTTGGTGATGAAGCGCACCGCCATGGCTATCTCGCCGCGCTGGCGGTAGACGTTGATGCGAAAGCGACCCTGGTCGCCCAGCGCGATGGCCAGGTTCATTTCCCAGTTCGCCTCGAAGTCCTTCATCTGCCGCTCGTTCATGACCGAATAGGCCATGTTGCGCACGTCGTCGGCAGCCAGCGGCTTGTCGCCGATGTGGCGGGTGGCTCCCTCGATCTTGATGCTCGGCGGGGCGCCGACCGACAGGAACAGGTCGGACGCGTTCTTCTGCGCCATCAGGTTGAGGTAGGCGGTCAGTTCCACGAAAACGTCCCCGGATCCTGGATTCACTGGATCGGACTATAGCCCGCCGCGGCCGGCTTCAGACCTCCAGCGAGGCCAGGTCGCCCTTGGCCTCGAGCCAGGCTTTGCGATCGGGCGCACGTTTCTTGGCCAGCAGTAGGTCCATCAGGCCCCGGGTGGCCTCGGCGTCATCCACCGTCAGTTGCACCAGCCGGCGGGTGTCGGGGTGGATGGTGGACTCGCGCAGCTGCGAGGGGTTCATCTCGCCCAGGCCCTTGAAGCGGGTGACGCTGACCTGGCCGCGGATCTTCTCGCGCTCGATCTTGTCCAGCAGCAGGCGCTTTTCCTCTTCGTCGAGCGCGTAGAACACCTGCTTGCCCACGTCCACGCGGAACAGCGGCGGCATGGCCACGAACACATGGCCGGCGCGCACCAGGGCCGGGAAGTGGCGCAGGAACAGCGCCGAGAGCAGGGTGGCGATGTGCAGGCCGTCGGAGTCGGCGTCGGCCAGGATGATCACCTTGCCGTAGCGCAGGCCGCCGATGTCCTGCACGCCCGGGTCGCAGCCGATGGCCACGGCCAGGTCGTGCACTTCGTTGGAGGCCAGCACGCCCGAGGACTCGACCTCCCAGGTGTTGAGGATCTTGCCGCGCAGCGGAAGGATGGCCTGGAAGTCCTTGTCGCGGGCCTGCTTGGCGCTGCCGCCGGCCGAGTCGCCCTCGACCAGGAACAGCTCGGTGCGGCCCAGGTCCTGGCTGATGCAGTCGGCCAGCTTGCCCGGCAGGGCCGGGCCCTGGGTGATCTTCTTGCGCACCACCTGCTTTTCCGACTTCAGGCGCGCCGCGGCCCTGTCGATGGCCAGCTGGGCGATCTGGGTGCCCAGCTCGACGTGCTGGTTGAGCCACAGCGAGAAGGCATCGTGGGACGCGCCCTCGACGAAGGCCGCGGCCTGGCGCGAGCTCAGGCGCTCCTTGGTCTGGCCGCTGAACTGCGGGTCGGTCATCTTCACGCTCAGCACGAAGCTGACCCGGTCCCAGACGTCCTCGGGGGCCAGCTTCACGCCGCGCGGCAGCAGGTTGCGGAAGTCGCAGAACTCGCGCAGGGCGTCGGTGAAGCCGCTGCGCAGGCCATTGACGTGGGTGCCGTGCTGGGCGGTGGGGATGAGGTTGACGTAGCTCTCCTGCACCAGTTCGCCCTCGGGCACCCAGGCCACGGCCCAGTCGGCCACCTCGGTGTCCTTGGCCAGGCGGCCGACGAACAGCTCGGCCGGCAGCAGCTCGCGGCCCTGCAGCTCGCCCAGCAGGTAGTCGCGCAGGCCGTCCTGGTAGCACCACTCGTGCTTCTCGCCGGTGGCCTCGTCGTGCAGGCGCACGGTGAGGCCGGGGCAGAGCACGGCCTTGGCCCGCAGCAGGTGCCGCAGCGGGCGCAGGGCGATCTTGGGGGTGTCGAAATACTTCGGGTCGGGCCAGAAGCGCAGCCGGGTGCCGGTGTTGCGCTTGCCCACCGTGCCCACGACTTCGAGCGCCGAGGCGCGGTCGCCGTCGCGGAACGCCATGCGGTGTTCCTGGCCCTCGCGCTTGATGAACACCTCGACCTTCTTCGACAGGGCGTTCACCACGCTCACGCCCACGCCGTGCAGGCCGCCGGAGAAGGTGTAGTTCTTGCCGCTGAACTTGCCGCCGGCGTGCAGGCGGGTGAGGATCAGCTCCACGCCCGGGATGCCTTCCTCGGGGTGCACGTCCACCGGCATGCCGCGGCCATCGTCGGCCACCTCGACGCTGCCGTCGGCGAAAACGGTGACCTCGACCACCTTGGCGTGCCCGCCCAGGGCCTCGTCCACCGAGTTGTCGATGACCTCCTGGGCCAGGTGGTTGGGCCGGGTGGTGTCGGTGTACATGCCCGGCCGGCGCTTGACCGGGTCCAGGCCCGAGAGGACTTCGATGTCGGCGGCGTTGTAGCGGGTGTTCACGATCGGGCGGGACCACGGCGTCGGGGGAGGGAGCGCGAGCATGGCGGCTCGACCCATCCCGGGGCAAGGGTGGCGGCCGTGTTCAAGCCATGTTCTGATTTCCGGGACTAGTTTGGGTTCGCCGGACTGGCCGGCAGCGCAGGGGAACACCGAGATGAAAGCCATCACCCGCCTGGCCCTCGCGGCCGCCGTCGCCTTCGCGATGCCCTCGTCGGTCTGGGCCGGCGATCCGGCCGCCACCGGCAAGGCCGCGCAGGACCGCGGCGCCACCGAGGCCCCACCCATCGGCGTGAACGAGCCCGGCGTGAACCGCGCCGCTGCCACGGATGCGCCGATCGGCGTCAACGAACCGGGCGTCAATCGCAGCCTGCCGGCCAAGGGCCAGGGCAGCTCGAGGGGCTACGTCGTCGGCAAAGGGGGCGTGGCCCGTGAGGCGCCGCCGCAGGATGCCGGCGGCACCGGCGCCGCCGATCCGCCGGAGCCGCCCGAACCACGCTGATTCGCGCCGATCCCGGGGTCGTCCCGGGGTGCTGCGGGCGTCCCCGGCCCGCCGGCGGGTCGCCGGCGGAGGGTTTGGCCGGTAGAATGCCGTTTTCCAGCGCCCCCAAATCCCATGACCCGTCTGATCTTCGTTACCGGTGGCGTGGTGTCCTCGCTTGGCAAGGGCATCGCCGCGGCTTCGCTGGCGGCCATCCTGGAGGCCCGCGGTCTGCGGGTCACCATGATGAAGCTCGACCCCTACATCAACGTCGACCCGGGCACCATGAGCCCGTTCCAGCACGGCGAGGTCTACGTCACCGACGACGGGGCCGAGACCGACCTGGACCTGGGCCACTACGAGCGCTTCCTGCGGGTGCGCCTGAGCCGCAAGAACTCGGTCACCACCGGCCGCATCTACGAGAACGTGATCCGCAAGGAGCGCCGCGGCGACTACCTGGGCGGCACCGTGCAGGTCATCCCGCACATCACCGACGAGATCAAGCGCTGCATCTTCGAGGCCACCGACGGCTTCGACGTGGGCCTGGTCGAGATCGGCGGCACCGTGGGCGACATCGAGTCGCTGCCCTTCCTCGAGGCCATCCGCCAGATCCGCACCGAGCGCGGCCCCGACCAGGCCATCTTCATGCACCTGACCCTGGTGCCGTACATCGCCGCGGCCGGCGAGCTCAAGACCAAGCCCACCCAGCATTCGGTCAAGGAGCTGCGTTCGATCGGCATCCAGCCCGACATCCTGGTCTGCCGCAGCGAGAAGCCGCTGCCGGACGGCGAGCGGCGCAAGATCGCCCTGTTCACCAACGTGCCCGAAAAGGCCGTCATCAGCTGCGTGGACGTGGACAACATCTACAAGCTGCCGCTGTGGCTGCACAGCCAGCAGCTCGACGATATCGTGGTCGAGCGCCTGCGGCTCGAGGACAAGGCCGGCCGCGCCGACCTGTCGGAGTGGCAGGCCGTGGTGGACGCGGTCGAGCACCCGGTCGACGAAGTGACCGTGGCCGTGGTGGGCAAGTACATCGACCACCAGGATGCCTACAAGTCGCTGTCGGAGGCGCTCAAGCACGGCGGCCTGCGCCAGCGCACGCGCGTGAAGCTGCGCTGGCTCGAGTCCGAGCAGGTCGAGAAGGAAGGCGAGCAGGTGCTCGATGGCGTGGACGCCATCCTGGTGCCCGGCGGCTTCGGCGACCGCGGCTTCGAAGGCAAGGTGCGCACCGCCCGCCACGCCCGCGAGAAGGGCATCCCGTATTTCGGCATCTGCTACGGCATGCAGGCGGCGGTGGTGGACTACGCCCGCCACGTGGCCGGGCTGGCCGGCGCCAACAGCACCGAGAACGACCGCAATTGCCCGCACCCGGTGATCGGCCTGATCACCGAGTGGCGCACCGCCACCGGCGAGATCGAGCGCCGCGACGAGCACTCCGACCTGGGCGGCACGATGCGCCTGGGCCTGCAGGAACAGCGCCTCAAGCCCGGCACCAGGGCGCGCGAGCTCTACGGCAAGGACGTGGTCGGCGAGCGCCACCGCCACCGCTACGAGTTCAACAACCGCTACCGCACCCAGCTCGAGGACGCCGGCCTGGTGATCAGCGCCAAGTCCATGGACGACCTGCTGGTGGAGATGGTGGAGCTGCCGGGGCATCCGTGGTTCGTGGCCTGCCAGGCCCACCCCGAATTCCTTTCCACGCCGCGTGACGGCCACCCGCTGTTCATCGGCTTCATCCGCGCCGCCCGCGAACACAAGGCCGGCGGCCGGCTGCTCAAGGAGGCCCAGGCCTGATGGAACTGTGCGGATTCAAGGTTGGCCTCGACCAGCCCTTCTTCCTCATCGCCGGTCCCTGCGTGATCGAGTCGCTCGAGCTGCAGATGGAGACGGCCGGCCGCCTGAAGGAGATCACCGGCAAGCTCGGCATCCCCTTCATCTTCAAGTCCAGCTTCGACAAGGCCAACCGCACCTCGGGCACCAGCTTCCGTGGCCCGGGCATGGAGGCGGGCCTGAAGGTGCTGGCCGAGGTCAAGCGCCAGCTCGGCGTACCGGTGCTCACCGACGTGCACGAGTACACGCCGATGGACGAGGTCGCCTCGGTGGTGGACGTGCTGCAGACGCCGGCCTTCCTGTGCCGCCAGACCGACTTCATCCAGCGCGTGGCCTCGGCCGGCAAGCCGGTGAACATCAAGAAGGGCCAGTTCCTCTCGCCCTGGGAAATGAAGCACGTCACCGACAAGGCGCGCGCCACCGGCAACCCGCAGATCATGGCCTGCGAGCGCGGCGTCAGCTTCGGCTACAACAACCTCGTCTCCGACATGCGCTCGCTGAGCGTGATGCGCGACACCGGCTGCCCGGTGGTGTTCGATGCCACCCACAGCGTGCAGCTGCCCGGCGGCGCCGGCGGCAAGAGCGGCGGCCAGCGCGAGTTCGTGCCGGTGCTTTCGCGCGCGGCCGTGGCCGTGGGCATCAGCGGCCTGTTCATGGAAACCCACCCCGACCCGGACAAGGCCCTGTCCGACGGTCCCAACGCCTGGCCGCTGCCCAAGATGGCGGCGCTGCTGGAAACGCTGGTCGAACTCGACCGCATCACGAAGAAGAACGGATTCCTCGAGGAACAGGCATGAACACCATATACACCCCGCTCAAGCACTCCGGCCTGGGCATCGCGTCCACGGTCATCGCCGTGTTCGCCGGCCTGGCCATGCTGGCCGTGTTCGTCTATGCCGGCTACATCGGCATGAACGAGCCGGGCGGCCAGCTCTCCGAGACCGACCCGCGCGCCATGATGATCGGCTTCGGGGTGATCGCCGCGCTGGCGGTGCTGGCCCTGGGCGCCATCCTCGGCATCGCCGGCCTGTTCGTCGGCGAGCGCAAGCGCGTGTTCGCCTGGATCGGCCTGGTGCTCAACGCCCTGCCGATCGTGGGCGGCATCGCCCTGATCATCCTCGGCCTGGCGATGTCCTGACCAAGAAAACTGAAGAACGAAACGACATGACCACGATCAGCAAAGTCCACGCCCGCGAGATCCTCGATTCCCGCGGCAATCCCACCCTCGAGGCGGAAGTCACGCTCTCGACCGGCCACGTCGGCCGCGCGGCCGTGCCCTCGGGCGCCTCCACCGGCACCAAGGAGGCGGTGGAACTGCGCGATGGCGACAAGAGCCGCTACCTGGGCAAGGGCGTGCGCAAGGCCGTGGCCAACGTCAACACCACGATCGCCGAGGCACTGAAGGGTTTCGACGGCGCCGACCAGGCGGGCCTGGACAGCAAGCTGGTCAACCTCGACGGCACCGAGAACAAGGGCCGCCTGGGCGCGAACGCGCTGCTGGGCGTGTCGATGGCCAATGCCCACGCGGTGGCCGCGGCGCGCGGCCTGCCGCTGTGGAAGTACCTGGCCGGCAGCCGCCAGCCGGTGCTGCCGGTGCCGATGATGAACATCATCAACGGCGGCGCGCATGCCGACAACAACGTCGACATGCAGGAGTTCATGGTGCTGCCGGTCGGCTTCGACCGCTTCTCCGAGGCGCTGCGCGCCGGCACCGAGGTCTTCCACGCGCTCAAGGCCGTGCTCAAGGGCAAGGGCCTGGGCACCGCGGTGGGCGACGAGGGTGGCTTCGCGCCCGACCTGCGCTCGAACGAGGAAGCCATCGAGGTCATCCTCGAGGCCATCGGCAAGGCCGGCTACCGCGCCGGCGAGGACATCCTGCTGGGCCTGGACGTGGCCAGCTCGGAGTTCTTCGACAACGGCAAGTACAACCTGGTCGGCGAGGGCAAGCGCCTGACGCCCGAGCAGTTCGTCGACTTCCTGGCCGGCTGGAGCGCGCAGTACCCGATCATCACCATCGAGGACGGCATGGCCGAGCACGACTGGGAGGGCTGGAAGCTGCTCACCCAGCGCCTGTCGGGCAAGGTGCAGCTGGTCGGCGACGACCTGTTCGTGACCAACCCGAAGATCTTCCGCGAGGGCATCGCCCAGGGCGTGGGCAACGCCATCCTGATCAAGGTCAACCAGATCGGCACCCTCAGCGAGACGCTCGAGGCCATCGCCATGGCCGACGCGGCCAACTACGCCGCCGTCGTTTCGCACCGCTCGGGCGAAACCGAGGACACCACCATCGCCGACATCGCGGTGGCCACCACCGCCACGCAGATCAAGACCGGCTCGCTGTGCCGCTCCGACCGCGTGGCCAAGTACAACCAGCTGCTGCGCATCGAGGAGGCGCTGGGCGAGGCCGCCCGCTACGCCGGCCGCGACGCCTTCACCAGCCTCAAGCGCTGAGCCCGCGCCCTTGCGCCGCTGGCTGATCCCCGCCTTGCTGCTGCTGGCCCTCGCGGGCCTGCAGGCCAAGTTCTGGTGGGGCGGCGGCGGCATTCGCGAAGTGCGGCAGGTCGAGGCGCGCGTGGAGGTCCAGCAGCGCGAGAACGCCCGGCTGCAGCTGCGCAACGACGCGCTGTCGGCCGAGGTGGACGACCTCAAGTCGGGCGAGGCCGCGGTCGAGGACCGCGCGCGCAGCGAGCTGGGCATGGTCAAGCCGGGCGAGACCTTCTACCGCGTGGTCGATCCGGCCACCGCGCGCACCGCCGAGGCGAAGCGCGAATGACCTGGGCGGTGGTGCCGGCCGCCGGCCGGGGCACGCGCTTCGGCGCGCCGCTGCCCAAGCAGTACCTGCCGCTGGCCGGCCGCCTGGTCATCGAGCACAGCCTGCGCGCCGTGCTCGACCATCCGTCGGTGGACGGCGTGGTCGTGGCCCTGGCCGCCGGCGACCCCGACTGGCCGGGCTGGCGCGAGATGGGCGGCAAGCCCGTGCTCACCTGCACCGGTGGCGCCGAGCGCGCCGATTCGGTGCTGGCCGCGCTGCACGCGCTGCCGGCCAGCGTCAGCGAGGACCAGTGGGTGCTGGTGCACGACGCCGCGCGCCCCTGCCTGCACCGCGACGACCTGGCGCGCCTGCTGGAGCAGGGCTGCGCAGACCCGGTCGGCGCGCTGCTGGCCGCGCCGGTGCGCGACACCCTCAAGCGCGCAGACGAGCAGGGCCGCGCCGCGGCCACCGAGCCGCGCGAGGCCCTGTGGCGCGCGCTGACGCCGCAGCTGTTCCGCCGCGGCAGCCTGGTGCGCGCGCTGGAGGCCGCCGCCCGCGGCGGCGTGCGGGCCACCGACGAGTCGATGGCGATGGAGCGCCTGGGCCTGAAGCCGCGCCTGGTCGAGGGCCGCGACGACAACCTCAAGATCACCACCCCGGCCGACCTCGCCCTCGCCGAATTCCTCCTCTCCCGCAGGCAAGCACATGACTGAGATCCGAGTGGGGCAGGGCTACGACGTGCACGCGTTCGGCGAGGGCGACCACGTCGTGCTCGGCGGGGTGCGCATCGCGCACGAACGCGGCGTGCTCGCGCATTCCGACGGCGACGTGGTCATCCACGCCCTGTGCGACGCGCTGCTGGGCGCGCTGGCCCTGGGCGACATCGGCGTGCACTTCCCGCCGTCCGATCCGCGCTGGAAGGACTGCGACAGTCGCCACTTCCTGCGCCATTGCCGCGCGCTGCTGGCCGAACGTGGCTGGCGCGCCGGCAACGTCGACGTCACCGTCGTCTGCGAGCGGCCCAAGGTGGCCGCGCACGCGCCCGCGATGCGCGCCAACCTGGCCCAGGACCTCGGCATCGACCTTGATGCCGTCAGCGTCAAGGCGACCACCTCCGAGAAGCTCGGATTCACCGGCCGCGGCGAAGGCCTGGCGGCGATGGCGGTGGCCCTGGTCGTGCGCGCGTGAGCGCGCTGCCCGGCGGCCACGGCGGGCCGGTGCTGCAGGCGGCGTTCCGCAGCCAGCCCGAGGATTTCATCGTCGAGGAGCTACCCGGCTTCGAGGCCTCGGGGCAGGGCGAACACCTGCTGCTGACGATCGAAAAGCGCGGCATGAACACCGTGCATGCCGCCCGCTGCCTGGCGCGCTGGGCCGGCGTGCCCGAGCACGCGGTGGGCTATGCCGGCCTCAAGGACCGCCACGCCGTCACCCGCCAGCGCTTCACCGTGCACCTGCCCCGGCGCGTCGCGCCGGACCTGGCCGCACTCGACGCCCTGGGGTTGCGCGTGCTCGACAGCGCCTGGCACCAGCGCAAGCTGCCGCGCGGCGCGCTGCGCGGCAACCGCTTCCACCTGCGCCTGCGCGGGGTGCAGGGCGAGTCGGCCGCCATCGAGGCGCGCCTCCAGGCCATCGCCGCCCTCGGCCTGCCCAATTATTTCGGCGAACAGCGTTTCGGTCGCGAGGGCGACAACGTCGAGTCGGCCCGGCGCATGTTCGCCGGCGCCCGCGTGCACCGCGACAAGCGCTCGATCTACCTGTCGGCGGCGCGTTCCGAGCTGTTCAACGCCGTCCTGGCGGCGCGCGTGCAGGCCGGCGACTGGGCCTCGGGCCGCGAGGGCGAAGTCTGGATGCTCGACGGCAGCCAGAGCGTGTTCGGCCCCGAGCCGCCGACGCCCGAACTTGCGGCGCGCGCCGCACGGCTCGACATCCACCCCACCGGACCGATGTGGGGCCTGGGCGAACTGCGCAGCGCCGGCGCCTGTCGCGAACTCGAGCTGGCGGCCGTCGAACCCTTCGCCGACCTGCGCGCCGGGCTCGAGGCCGCCGGCCTGAAACAGGAGCGGCGTGCGCTGCGGGTGCGCGTGTCCGGACTCGAATGGCACTGGCCCGCGCCGGGCGAGCTGGCGCTGGCCTTCGGCCTGCCGCCCGGCGCCTACGCCACCGGCCTGCTGGCCGAGCTGGGCGAGGCCCGCGACGCCTCGCGCGGGGGCACTTGCGCGCCCGAACCGGCGGAGTAGGCTGGACTGGCGGTTTTCCTGCCCACGAGGAGGTCGCCATGAACACCGCCTGCAAGACCCTTGCGCTGTCGCTGTCGTGCCTGCTGCTGGCGGCCTGCGCCAGCTCCGGCGAAACCACCCTGGCCCGCAGTTCCGGCTGGGAGCGTGACGAAGCCTATATCTCGGCCGTCGAGCGCCTGGCGAAGGAAAACGGCGCGCAGGTCTACTGGATCAACCCGCCGCACAAGCGCAAGGACGACTGAGCTCAGGCGCCCGGCGCGCCCAGTTCGCCCGGCCGTCGCCGCGCCAGCAGCACCAGCACCGCGCCCGTGCCCCCCATCGCCTCCGGCGCGGAGGCGAAGGCGAGTACGTCCGCGCGCTGGCGCAGCATCCGGTCCACCAGGGCCTTGAGCACCGAGCCGCCGGCGGCGGCCCGCAGGCCCTTGCCGTGGATGATGCGCACGCAGGCCTGGCCCTCGGCGCGCGACTCGGCCAGGAAGGCGCGCAGCCACCGCTCGGCCTCGGGCGCACGCAGCAGGTGCAGGTCGAGTTCGGCGCCCACGCTGTACTGGCCACGCTTGAGCGCCTTCAGCACTTTCTCCGGTACCTCGTCGCGGCGGTAGGCCAGCGCCTCGGCGGCATCGATGGTGGCCTCGAACCAACCGGCGCTGCGCGATTGCGCCAGCGCCTCGGCCTCGTCGAGCGCGCGCATGCGCGGCTTCGGCGCCGGTCGCGGCCGCTCCGGCGGCGGCGGTGGCGCCGGCAACGGCCGCACTTCGCCGATCGCCTCCCGGAACAGGGCGGCGTCGTCTTCGCTCACTTGCGCCACCGGTGGCTTGCGCTTGGCCATGCCCGAAGCCTACCGCAGCCGGGGGTGAAACCGGGGTGGGCGCTTCCGCTATCATGGACGCCTTCCTGCGGAATTCCCGATGCGCGTATTGGTAAGCAATGACGATGGCGTGGAGGCCCCCGGCATCCGCGTCCTGGCCGGGGCGCTGCGCGCCGCCGGCCACGAGGTGACGGTGGTCGCGCCCGACCGCGACCGTTCCGGCGCCAGCAACTCCCTCACCCTCGATCGCCCGATCCGCGTCAAGCAGGTCGAGGACGCGGTCTGGCGCGTCGCCGGCACGCCCACCGACTGCGTGCACCTGGCGCTCACCGGCCTGCTCGAGCGCGACCCGGACATCGTGCTCTCGGGCATCAACACCGCCGCCAACCTGGGCGACGACGTGATCTACTCGGGCACGGTCGCCGCGGCGATGGAAGGCCGCTTCCTGGGCCACCCGGCCATCGCGCTGTCGCTGGTGACCGACGAGAACTCGGGCCGCCACTACGAGAGCGCCGCCCGCGCCGCGCTCGAGATCACCGCCCGCCTGCTGGTCGACCCGCTGCCGGCCGACACCATCCTCAACGTCAACGTGCCCGACCTGCCGTGGGAGCGGCTGCGCGGCTACGAAGTCACGCGCCTGGGCCACCGCCACCGCGCCGAGCCCTGCATCGAGCAGGTCGATCCGCGCGGCCGGCCGATGTGGTGGATCGGCCCGGCCGGCCCCGAGCAGGACGCCGGCCCCGGCACTGATTTCCACGCCGTGCGCACCGGCCACGTTTCGATCACGCCGATCCACGTCGACCTGACCCGCTACCAGGCGCTGGAAAAGGTCGCCAGCTGGGTGTCCGGCCTGGCCGAAGGCATGAAGGCCCGGCCATGATGCCGCGCTACCACCTCCAGCCCGAGGCCAAGGGCCTGGGCATGACCTCGCAGCGCGCCCGTGACCGCATGGTCGAGCGCCTGCGCGGCGAGGGCGGCATCCGCGACGAGCGCGTGCTCACCGCCATGCGCACCGTGCCCCGCCACGTCTTCATCGACGAGGCCCTGGCCAGCCGCGCCTACGAAGACACCGCCCTGCCGATCGGCAACGGCCAGACCATCTCCCAGCCCTGGGTGGTGGCGCGCATGACCGAGGCCCTGGTCGAACACGGCCTGCCGGCGCGCGTGCTCGAGGTCGGCACCGGCTCGGGCTACCAGGCCTCGGTGCTGGCCACGCTGGGACTGGAGACCTACAGCGTCGAGCGCATCGAGGAACTGCTGCGCATCGCCCGCCGCCGCTTCCGCCACCAGGGCCTGAACGTGCGCACCCGCCACGACGACGGCCGCGCCGGCTGGCCCGAGTACGCGCCCTTCGGCGGCATCATCGTCACCGCCGGCGCCGCCGCGATCGAACCGGCCCTGCTGGCCCAGCTCGACGAGGGCGGCACCCTGGTCGCGCCGGTGGGCAGCGCCACCGGCCAGCGCCTGCTGCGCATCCGCCGCCTCGACGGCCAGTTCGTGCAGGACGACCTGGGCGCCGTGGTCTTCGTCCCCCTGTTGCCGGGAACGATTTGATGAAGCTGTTCGGACCGCTGTACGACCGCTGCCGCCAGCTCGCCGCCCACCGCCACGCGCCCTGGTACCTGGGTTTCACCAGCGCCATCGAATCGATCTTCTTCCCGGTGCCGCCGGACGTGATGCTGGCGCCGATGGCGCTGGCGCGCCCGCGCGCCTGGTGGCGCTACGCGCTGCTGACCACGCTCACCTCGGTGCTCGGCGGCCTGGTGGGCTACCTGCTGGGCTACTTCGCGATCGAGGCGGTGATGCCCTGGATCGGGCGGGCGGGGCACGCCGACACCTACGCGCAGGTGCAGGGCCTGTTCGGGCGCTACGGCGTGTGGATCATGTTCGTGGCGGCGTTCACGCCCATTCCCTTCAAGGTGTTCACGGTCGCCGGCGGCGCCGCGGCCATGCCGCTGCTGCCCTTCATCGTGGCCTGCCTGGTCGGCCGCGGCATCCGCTTCTTCCTGGTCGCGGGCGTGGTGGCCTGGGGCGGGCCGCGGGTGGAGCCGGTGTTCCGCCGCTACATCGAGATCGTCGGCTGGGTTATGGCGGTGGTCATCCTTGGCGCCGTCGTCTGGTTGAATATGCGCCCATGAGCTCCCCGGCCGCGCGCGTCGTCGTCGCCCTGCTGGTGGTCACCGTGGTGGCCGCCTGCGGCCATGCGCGCGTGGTCAAGCGCGAGGGTGGCCGGCCCGCGTCGGCGCCGGCGTCCGCGCCGGCCGGCAGCGCCATATCGCGCGATGGCCGTTACGAGGTGCGCCAGGGCGACACGCTCTACGGCATCGCCTTCCGCCACGGCCTCGATTATCGCGAGGTGGCGCGCTGGAACGGCATCGCTCCGCCCTACACCATCTACCCCGGCCAGCGCCTGCGCCTGCGCAGCGATGCCAGCGGCGCCGCCGGCCCCGGCCCCGGAACCAGCGTGACCGGCATGCCGGCGCCGCGCCCGGCCACGG
>Ga0208242_100367_pt1 | contig 35079 bp, 38 predicted proteins | sample SubbioAug_CSW13A_FD_184825 | JGI IMG/M metagenome (GOLD analysis project Ga0208242, IMG submission 184825) | Serpentinite rock and fluid subsurface biosphere microbial communities from McLaughlin Reserve, California, USA - CR12Aug_CSW13A (SPAdes) | ecosystem: Environmental > Terrestrial > Deep...
GAGCGCGTTGCACCCAGCGCCAGCAACCGCCTGCAGGCGGTTTTTTTGTGGCTGCTCGGCACTCGGTCGCCACCGCTACAGGAGTTGCCAACCACAACCGACCGCCTCTAAACCCGCGCCAGCAAAGGAAGTGGCCTCGAGAACGCTCGCGTGACCACCAGAGAAAACGGAGAACAGAGAGGCGTCAGCGGGGGCGAAAACGCCGACTTCGCAGGGGTGGCACTCGCGAGACCAAGCCCGGGAGCCGCGCCAACGCTGGGGGAACGGGCAAAAAAAATCCCAACCGATAAGGGTTGGGATTTTAGGTATTGGTGGTGGGTGGCTGACCATCTGCCGACCGGCCTCCCGAGCTTATGAGCACTGGCGCGGGTTGCTGCAGGCACTGGCGAATTCACACCTCACTTCAAATCTTCACTGCTGATGCGATACCCCATCGCCCGGTAGCCACGCTGCCGCTTGTCCCACATCCGCAGCAGCGCCGGATGACCGGTGTCGACGAAGTCGATGATCCGCACGTCAGTCTTGCTGGCGTGCTCGCGGTGCAGGCGCCCGGCGTACTGCTGCAACGTGCCCTTCCAAGACACCGGCATCGCGAGAACCAGGGTGTCGAGCGGCGGGTGATCGAATCCCTCGCCAACCAGCTTGCCGGTGGACAAAAGGACGCGCGGCGCGTCGGGCGGTAGTGCATCCAGGTCCGCGACCAGCGTCGCTCGTTGCTTCCTGGACATTCTTCCGTGCAAGACGAACGGGGCCGGTTGCAGGCTGTCGAGTTCCGTCTTGATGGCATCGAGGTGTTCTGTGCGTTCTGTCAGGACCAGCACCTTGCGTCCCTGCGCGACGGCATCGCGCACCTCGGCGGCAATGGCAGCTGTTCTGGCCGAATCGTTGGCGAGGTGCCGGAAGACGTCCTGGATGCCAGCATCGGTCGGCACGTCGATCCGGCCGAAGCGTGAACGAGGCAGCACTTCCAGATCACGCGGTGCCCCGGCTGGCTTGGCGGCCGTGTATCGGATCGGCCCGCACTGCATGAAGATGATTGGCTGCTGCCCGTCGCGGCGAATCGGGGTCGCCGTCAGGCCCAGCACGTATTTCGCCTTGGTCCGCTTGAGGATCGCGTCGAAGGAGACTGCGCCGACGTGGTGGCACTCGTCGACGATCACCTGCCCATAGTCCTCGACCAGCGGGTTCACCTCACCCTGGCGGGACAGGGACTGCATCACCGCGATGTCGATCTTGCCAGTCGGCTTGGCCTTGCCGCCGCCTATGGTGCCGACCACGCCCTTGGCGACACCCAGAAAAGCTTGCAGGCGCTCCTGCCATTGCTTGAGCAACTCCGTGCGATGCACCAGCACCAGGGTGTTGACGCCCCGCCGGGCGATCATCGCGGCGGCGGTGACCGTCTTGCCGAAGGCAGTTGGCGCGCACAGCACGCCAGCATCGTGGGTGAGCAGTCCTGCAACAGCGGCTTCCTGATCGAGGCGCAGACTGCCGACGAAAGACACATCCAGCGGCTGGCCGCCGAAGCGTTCGTCTCGCAGGTCACAGGCAATACCGTTCTCTCGCAGCAAGGACAGCGCGGCATCCAGGCAACCGCGCGGCAGGGCGATGTGCTGGGGATAGCTCTCGGCGCATCCAATGACGCGCGGCTTGTCCCACACCGACATCCGCATCGCCTGGGCCTTGTAGAACTCAGGGTTCTGGAAAGCCGCCAGCCGGATCAGCCGGTTGGCCAGAGCCTGCGGCAACTCGGCCTTCTCGAAATAGATCAGATTGGCCAGCGTGACGGTCAGTGACTTCGGCATCGGACCGGCCAGTTTCTTGGCCGATGTATTCTCGCGCTTCCAGGGCGTGGCCATGTCCTCGTCGTCGATGAAGGTGACGTCTAGCGGATGGACGCCACCCGAGGCCCGGAGGATGGTCGGCTCGATATCGTGCGCGGCCATCGGCTGGATGGACGCGAGGAACGCCCATTGATCAGGGTACGGTCGCAGATCGGGATCGACAAAGACGCTGAAACCCTGCTCCCTCGGACCTTTCTGCAGCGGCAAGGCGATCAGGTTGCCGAACCCGCCTTTGGGCATGGTGTCCTGGTTCGGGAACAGTCGGTCATAGGATTCCAGCTTCAGTTGCCGGGTGCGAGCGCAGGTATGGGTGATGATGGCCGTGCCCAAGCGGCGGGCATCACGCGCTGAAACCCGGCTGGCGAAAAACACCCATGCATGCGCGCCATTGCCGGACCGCGAGATTTCCAGCGCAGCCGGAACACCCTGCTCTTCGCAGGACCGCATGAACGCTCTCGCGTCGTCGCTCCAGTCGGCCTCGTCGAAATCCACAGCCAAAAAATAGCAGGTGTCATCCTCCAGCAGCGGATAGACGCCTACTGTGTGCTCGCCGGCCAGGTGATCGTAGATCACCGCATCGGACAGTGGGATCAGCAGGCGATTGCTGCAATCGCCGCATTTGATGCGCGGCTTTTCGCAGATACCGGCGCGCCACTCATTGGCGCAGGCTGGTGCGTAGCCCGACTTGCCTGAGGTCTTGCCTTCCCATCGAACTGGATAGACATCGGTGCGGCCTCGAAACAGACGGCGGAACAGCGCCACCTTTTCGGCAGTGGAAAGCCGGGACGGTTCCGGCTCCCTCGCCACAACGATAGCTGATTGCGGCGCACGCCACTCAATGCCGTGGGATTCAAGAAGCGCGATCAGGCGGGCGTTTTCGGCCTGCAAAGTTGAGAGAGCTGTCCGTTCAGTCATCGCCCCCGTACTCGGAAAGCAACTCATCCATATCGTCGCCTACGCCGTAACCAAAGTTGTGGCTGATGTTTCGAACCACGCACAGACGTCCCCAGAGCGTGGATCGCGCCGCATCGGGCAATGCAGCAATCGCCTTCAAGGCCTGTTCGAACATTCGCACCAGTGCGTCGAAGTACCCCTCGTCCTGCAGGCCAATGTCGTTGCTGAACCCGGCTGCACGCTCACAGTAAAACACCATCAGTTCCGCAAGTCCGTCGGGTTGCCCGACAGCTTTCTTGTAATCCGAAATAGCCTTTTTGGCCTTGGCTACCGAGGTGTCCTGGTTCTTGAACACGTCGGGCCAGAGCCAGCGGTCGATGGCGGCCTTGTAGGGCTTGAGCACATCTTCGCCGAGTCCGAAGCGGGCGTGCAGGAATGCCTGGTTGTCTTTACTGGCGGCGTACAGGTCTTGCACAAGCCCCATCAGGCCAGCGCGGTCGAAGTCGGCCAGTTTGGTTTTAACGTCGCTCCAGCTGGGGGTCGATTTCGGAGTTTTCTTCGTTGCCACGCGCTTCACTCCCTGGGCCGAATCGTTGCGCTGTGTTTAAAAGTCGGGGCCAAGAACTCCGTCGCCAACATACGAACGAGAATCCAGTTCCCGCCCACCAGCTGCGGAGTCATGCTTTGATCCCATATGACCCGGCCAGACGATTCAGCAAATCCTTATGCCGCACCTCTAGATCACCCAGAGTGAAGGTACCCAAGGCCAGGAGACGCTGGGAGTTTGGCAAGCTTTCAACTCGGTCCTCGAAGTAACGCACCCGTTTATCGGCAAAGTCCAGGTTGCCCAGCGACGTGTTCTTACGTCGTGACAGAAGCATCAGGTTGCCGAGCCGGTGAAGCCATACCTCACGCTGCGCATCGGTGAAATCCTTGAGCCATTGGCTGGCTTTGCCCGGTGTCTGCGGCAGAATGTGCTCGACGCTGATCTCGTCGGGCAAGTTCAAGGGTGCGGCATGACTGGCCAGCAGATATTCCAAACGCAACAGCACATACCTGGCAAAGCGCCGCCCATAGATCGCACCGTCGAGCAGATCCATCAGCTGCTTAGAGTCGAAATCGAAAACCCTGCTGGCCAAGACCTCGTCTGGAGTCCTGGCTGACTCGATGGCCTTGAGCACCTCGTTCATGTTGCTGATCCGCTGGGTTGGTGTCAGCTGCACAATCCAGTCGGCCGAAAATTTGTTATCGATGCGCTCGATCAGGTCGAGCAGTTTCTGAGCCTTGAATTTGCGATACCAGGCCAGCACCGGTGGAATCCAATCGGTGGCAGGCAAGCCACGGCGCATCACGTTGATGCGGTTGCGGTACGCGTTGCCAAGGCTGGTTGGCAGGCCATCAAACTGGATTGCCTCGTCGAAAGCGTCCTTGTAGGCTTTGACAGCCTCAAAACTGTCAGTGCCCAGCGCCAGCAACGGTGGTTTGGCACCGTAGATGCGCTCGTCGAATTCCTTGAGCAGACCTTCGCGCGCCTTATCTTTCACGTAGATCGTGCGCACCAGGGATAGGAATCGGTCGAATTCATCACGACCCATCTCGCCCTCGACCTCCTCCCAGTATTCGGCCCATTTGGTGCGCTCACTGTCCTTGCTGATGGCGCCAAGGTTTTTGGCCTTGAGGATGTCGCTGTTCGACAGGGGGATGCCCCGGTCGTTAAGGATGGTGAACAGGCGGAAAGCGTCGTCCAGATCCTCGGTGGAGACATAGATGAACAGTGCGTTGTTCAGCAAATATCCGACAAAGCGGTCAAAGTCTGCCTCAGACGGAAAACGGGTGGTGTCATCAATACTGGCATGTATGGTCTGCAAGCCTGCGGCCATATTCGACAGCGACAGGTTCTTGCTGGCTGCGATGCCCAGCAAATCCGGGCTCTGAGAGCCACCATCAGTCTTGATGTAACTTTCGATGAAGGTGCCAACGTTATCGCGAATGTCATAGACGATGCGATTGCGACCGGGAATCTTCTTCCACTTGTTCTCTTCCTGGAACAGCATTTCACGGCAAGCGGCTTTAAGCTTGTCATCCGTCACTCGGTCACGGATGCAGGCCAGCATCAGCATTAACGTGGTCAGACGCTGCTGGCCATCCAGTAGTTCGTACTCTTCAAAGCTCACCCCGTCGGTGGTGCGAGTTGCCTTACGCAGCACCATAGAACCCAGAAAGTACTGCCCTTCCGGGTTGTGCTCGCTGGCGTAATTCACATCATCGATCAGCTCGGAAATCTCATCTTTGCCCCAGACATAGGCTCGCTGGTAATCCGGGATGCGGAACCAGAAACGCGAGAACACCTCGCCAATGACGATCTTGGCGCTCTCGATCTGCCCCTTTTTACTTGAACTCATTTCCACTCCCTGGGATTACTTGGATGCAACAGCAAACAGATCGTCGAGCTGCGGATTACTCGTGATCAGCAACAGCTTTTTAATCGTGGCGGCCTGATTGATCTCCAGGCGCGCGAAATGCTCGCCACCCGCGGAAGACTGTTTGCGGATCAGTTGGATGCGCCCGAACAGCGCGCCGTGCTTTTCCGCAAACTTTGCCAGCCCGACGGCTTTCTCAAAGTTGTCACTCAGGCTAGGGTCGTGGGGTTCCAAAATGTCGATGGCGAATTCACTGCCAGCTTTGCGCACCACGACCATATCCGGAAACATCGGACGCACGTCATTGCCAGTTTCATACGGGATTTCCAGCGACCACGGTTTGCGATCCAGATTGCGCAGCCAGCCGACCACTTCGGCTTTGGCCAGCTCCTCCTTCAATATCCCGGCTTCCCAACTGCCCAGCTCGGCGCGGAACTGGCCGTTACCCTCCACATACAGATGCCGCTCCCAGAGCGGATCGGTCGGCAGTCGCTTGAAGTCGATAGATGCCGGCAATTGCCATGGCACTTCGTTGGGCTTGGCCGTCGCCAGCCGCAGCTTCTCGTAATTGACGCGCCGCTGCTCCTTGAGTTTGTAGATGGCCTTCTTGTGCTGGTCATAGAGGCTGTCGAAGGCCGCCTCCGCCTTGGATTCCAGAACAGCCATTTCTGCCGCGTTGCGGGCCAGAACGATGGCCTCGACCTTCACATCCAGCGCATCGCGATCCGCGTGGGCGCGCCAATACTCCATCTGCAAACCGTGGCTAAAGGCACGTCCGGCCTCTTCGAACAGCCGATCAATGTCCACGTCCGAGGCATCAATGTGATAGTCCGCAGTCGGCTCAGCTACGCCAGTGCCGTTGTTGACCGCCAAGGTGCGCAGGCCAACCTCCGTGATCGCTTTGGCCGCAGCATCGAACTGGCCTGCTGCCTTGATCGCTGCAATGCGCTGCCCCATCCACGCAACGATCTGCTGCTTGGCTCGGCCCCAGGCATCGTCATCAATCTCATCAAGGGTCAGGCTGCGTGAGATGGCCATATACCGGCGCAGCGGGCTTTGCGCCCGAGCGGCATTCACGCGGTAGGTGATCAATTCGTCGAGTGCTGCAAAGATGGACTCGCAGCCTTCACGCCGCTTGAGCACCACCAGATTGCGGCTGGAGCCCGTCTCAGAAGGCGGCACCTCTTCCGCGTTGTGCAGCGAGGCCACCACGCTTTCCACGGCGCCCGTATCGAAGTACGGCAAAAACAGATGCACGTCGTTGAGCGCGGCATCCTTTTCGATGCGACGCGCCAGTGGCGTGCGCACCATCCGGCCCAGCAACTGGGCGATGTAGGTGTGGTCCTCCGCACGGCGGAACGACATCATCACCTCGGCGCGCGGGCAATCCCAGCCGGTGGACAGGCTGGTTTTGAAAAACACCACCCCGATGTTTTTGTCCGCGTCAATCCGCGAGGCTTCGACCTTGCGCACCCGGCGGCCGCCCACGTCCAGGTCACCCGTGTCGTGCATCGCATGGGCGACCTCGCCTTCGTTCAGGCGACGGCCGATGGCGCTCTCGATCACGGTCAACGCTGCGCCAAGATCCGTCTTGGTCAGTTGCCGGTCTGAACCGTTTTCGACCTGAACCACCAGCACCGGCCAGATGATTTGCTCTTTCTCGTCGCGGCAGTACGCGCTCCAGGCGGCCGTCATCTGCCCCCAACGCCGAGCCGCTTCTTCTAAAAGCGCCATCTCGGCTGTGGTGGCGGCTTCCGGATGGTGGATCAGGATGCGGTCTTTCAGCAAGCCGGACTTGCGCACTTCTTCTGCGGGAACCGCCACCTTGTGCGTGGTCACCGTGTGTTCGGCATTGGCAATCAAATCCAGAAAGCGCTTGGGCGTGGCCGACACCCCAATCACCATCGGCATCTTGACCAGGCCCACCTCGGGGTAACCCAGCAGGAAGCGCTGCATCAAGGTCTGCGCAGCCTGCGCCCCCTTGCCCGAAGTCATGCCGCGGTGCGCTTCGTCGATCACCACATAGAAGCGATCCGGAATCGCCCGTGCCGTATTGGTCAGCGTTTCCCAGATCAAATGCTGCCGTCCGTCGCCACGGTTGGTCAGCGGCTGATTGACGGCCAGCTTCTGCGTGTTGATGAAATAGATGCGCCCGCCATCCAGCCGGGGCGCGTCGAAATGCGCATCGATGGTGATGAGCTGATTAACCCGGTACACCTTGTCCGACTTGCTTTCGATCTTGAGCTTGGTCTGCTCGTTGAGCTCAGGCATGTCCGACACCCACAGGATCACGGCATCGGGCTGCGGCGCCCAATCCAGCGGCCAGGCCAGTTGATCATCGGGCTCATCCAGAATCGCCTCGAACAGCGCCGTCATCATGATGGTCTTGCCGCTGCCCGTGGCGGCCGAGAAGGCCACCACTTGCTGGTTATCCGGCGACACGCTCTTGCGGGCGCTCACCAAAGCCTCGCGCAGTTTGGCGAGCGCGTCTTTCTGGAAGTCAAACAGCGTGACCTTCATGCCCGCGCTCCCTGGGTATCGGTGTGACCGGCAGCGCGGTCCTGAATCTTGTTGATCATGAAATTGAGCAGGTAATCGCGGTACAACTGCACCACCGCCAAGCCTGGGTTGGCCTTGCCCGCCACCTCGCGCACGTCCTGCGCCATGGTTTTGAAGGATTCGTCCGCATCGGTGACGATGAACACCTGCGACAAGCCGGTGCGCCCCTCCAGCGACTTCAGCAAACGGCCCATCCGGGTTTCATCCAGCAGCACCACAAAATTGCTGCCCTCCGGCGCAAACAGCGCCGGCTCTGGCTCGCCGCGCTTCAACTCGGGCCGCGGCCCCACGGCGCCCGCCTTCAGCCACAGCAGCGGCAGGATTTCGCGGAAGGCGCGGCGAAGCGACACGCGCTCCCTCTCCAGAAAATCCAGCTTGAAGTAGGCGAGGTTGGCCGCAAAGCCCGCGCTCATCGGGCGCTTTTCTTCTTCCGGCACCAGGATCGGCCCGAGCAGCTCCACCACCTGCGCCTTCAACTGGTCGAACACACGCTTGACGGGCGTGACGATGTAGAAGTCCGTGATGTGTTCCTGCCCGTCGAGTGCCTCCAGCCAATCTTCTGCGGCGGCTGGGTCAAACAGCACGCTGGCCTTGTGGTCCTCCGACACGATGAAGGGGCACGGCTCTTTCACCAGCGTCTGCGGCAGGCCATCGATCAATGCCACCAACTGTTTCTTTTTGGCCGGTGTGTCAAGCTGCGCTGGATCGACGAAGCCGATCTGCGTGAATCTGCGCGCCTTCTCACGCTCCACGGTTTTGCCGGTCAGGTATTCACCGCTCAGCACCGTGCCATCGTCACGCTGCCCGAGGATGGTGTACTTGCTGCGCGGCCAGGTCACCGAACGGCAGATGCCTTGGGCCTCCCACTCTGCATCGCCCGGTTGCAGGCCACGGGCGTTCAGTGCCGCAGCCTCCTCGGCCGAGACTTCGTTGTTGGTGACCAGGATGCAGCGCCGCTGGCCGCCATCGGTGGCGTTGAGCAGGTTGACGGCATTCAGCGTGGTGCCGCTGCCAGCAAAAAAATCGACGATCAGGGCGTTGGGGCGGTCGCGGACTACAGCGGCTACTGCATCACGAGTGGCGTAGAGGGATTTGGGGAAGGAAAATTTACCTGCTTTCCCAAGGATCGCCGTCAGTAGGCTCGATCCATAAATTCCAGAATCGTGAAAACCGCGATGCCAAACAGTCTTGATGTTACGAAGCCGCGACTCTGAACTTGCATACTCAATTTGGACAGCACCGGAACGCTCTTCTCGCCCGACGATGACGATCTCGCCGTTATCAATACGCGCCCGCGTCCCGCGGTTCAGATATTGGACCGTCCAGGTTCTACGTTTCTTATCATAGCCACCGAGACGTGCAAAGCCTGCATCGACAAGCTCTTTGAAACTTGGCGGACTAACTTGCCAGTTACCAAAGGAACCATCTGTACGGATAGGCCACGCGACCGTTCCTTCGGGGAACGAATCGAGGTCAGGAACTTGCCCTAAGGGCAATGGCTCACCAACCCCGGTTATGGCTTTTCTCTCAGGATCAATGAAAATTGGATAAAAGAGCAGTGGCCTATCCTCGCGCCGTGAGTTTGTTCCGCCACGCAATAACCACTCCCATCGGGGAACTTGAAAGCGTTTTTGGTCGGATCTATCGGGAGACAGCAAGTCATCGTGATGCGTCTTCAGAAAGGCTTGAGGCATGAACACGAACAGTGCGTATTCTTCTGTCCGCGCAAGACGTCCTTGGGAAACGCCTTTTTGGTTGATGACGATGGTCACCAACTGTCGCCAGGCTTCAGGGAACTCCCGCTCCAGCAGCATCCCGAGATGATGCACCTCGTGCTCGTCAATCGTGACGATCAGCACCCCGGTATCCGGCTTGAGCAGGCGCTTGGCCAGTTTCAAGCGCTTTTCCATGAAGGCCAGCCACTTGCTGTGCCGCCAGCCATCGTTGCCGTCCACGTAGTCGTTGTTGTATTTCCAGTCGCGTGCGCCGGTGTTGTAGGGCGGGTCGATGTAGATGCAATCGACCTGACCGGCATACAAGTAATCCAGCAATTGCAGCGCGTGGTAGTTGTCGGCCTCGATCAGCGTGTGCCAGGGGGCGTCAAGCGGGCCGTTGGCCACGGCATCTACCGGCACCAGCGCGGGGAAGATCGGCTCGCCAAACTCCCGCACCACCAGCAGTTCATCCACCGGGAACTGCACCGGCTCTGCCGCAGCGCGGGTCGGTTCGCTGGGGTGTGCCTCGTTGCTGGGCTTGACGCAAGTGGCCACGCCCGCGTGGATGGACTGGATTTGCCACACATCTTTCAGCGCACCCTGACGGCGACACACCAGATCGCCCTTGCGTGGCTTGGCGCCGTGCAGCGGCAACAACTCGGGCAGGTGATCTTCGAACACCAAACCGAATTTCTTTTCTTTCTTGGCGTTGTCCCACTCTGCGGTGAGTCGCTCGCGCAGTCGGGGATCGCTGATTTGGGCGATCAGGGTATCAATGGCGGACAAACTTCCCTCCTTTTGGCCTGCCAACCCGCGCGGGCAACAGACTCGTGTTCATTCAGCAATTCGATGGGCCCAGTCATCACGAGCCCTTTTCTTCCTGAGCCGCATGCTCATCCGCACCACCGGCGCGCACCCAGTCGTCCACCTCGGAAACCTGGAACTTCCACAACCGCCCCACGCGGTGTGCAGGCAGGCCCTTGCGGTCGATCCAGCGGTAGATCGAATCGCGCGTGACACCCAGATGCTCGGCAATCTGGTCCACGGAAACCCATGGTTCAGCGGTCATGGTAGGACTCCGGCAGCAGCGGTTTTGGCGGCATAAAGTCGGTGTAAATCGCAAAGGATGCAATTTATCAGGTTGAAGGGCGGCAGACGAGGGTTCGATGCCGTGGGCATCATCTTTTTCTTGGCTTCTTGATCGTTCAGCGCGTGAATGGTGGCGTCATCCATCAACCAAGGAGCCCCGCGATGAACACCAAGACCACCGCCATCGACACCTATCTCGCCCGCACCGCAGCCATCCACATCAAGGTAGCCCGGCTGCGCCAACTGGCCGACAACCACTTCGGCCACAACCTGGACGCCATCCACTGGGGCCACGCCGGTGACCTGGGGCGGGTGGATCAGGCACTAGATGATCTGCTGGCGATCTTCGACGATCAGGCTAAGTAAGGGAGGCCACGATGGAGGCACTGCCGAAACTCTCCCCAGCCCAAGCCCTGTTGCTGCGTACCGCCACTCGCCGCGCTGATGGGCGCGTGATTCCGCCCGAAACCCTGCGCGGCGGCGCGCGGGTCAAGGTACTGGCCGCGTTGCTGCAGCGTGGCTGGATCGAGCCTGCCGACGACGGCCACGTGATGACCGACGCGGGCTACGCAGCCATCGGTCTGCAGCGCCCCGCACCGCTGGATGACGTCCAGTCGATGGACACCACCGACGACCTCCAACTTCTGGAGGGCATCCCGGTGCGCCCTGGCACCAAGCTTGCCGCACTGGTGATGGTATTGCGCAGCCCGCAGGGGGCGACCAGTCTCCAACTGATGCTGGCCACCGGCTGGCAGCCCCACACCGTGCGCGGAGCCATCTCCGGGATGCTGCGAAAGCAGCTCGGCCTGAACGTGGTGCTGGCGCACAACGACATCGGTGAACGGGTGTACCGGGTGGTCTGATTGGCTGCCAAGGGTGTCCAGTTTCTGGAGGCCCTTGCACATACCCCGGCGCGCCTGACGCATCGGACACAGGTTGTCGTAACTTCCCGTGAGGCACGCGCACGCGTGCAGAGAGTTACGTAGAACTGTGTCTGTTGCGTCAGACCGTGCGCAAAGGCTCGTGGGCCGATTTCTGCAATCCAGGCAGCGAATCAGCCGCAAACCCGCGCCAGCATTGAGTTTTTATCCCTGGCCGTTTTTCGCATAGCCTGGGTGCAAACCTGCAAACCGGGTACGCACCCAGGTTCGCACCGTCTGCGTTGCCGCCATCCCCCACAGGCCCGCGTTCATCGGACATTCTTCCCACTGCCCCGCACCGCCGGGTGCGAACCGCAAACCCTGCAAACCTTGTTTTTGGGTCGGACGGTGGCGAGATGCTGCGCTCGCGCCCCCCGTATTGGAATATCGCCAGGAAGGACCCCTTTTGCCTGGGGCATGTATGCGTGCGCCGACCATAACAATAGACGCTGACCATCACCATCGTCACAACCATCACGGTCGATTGCCCGGCGTGACAGTGGTGATGGTTGTGACGGTTGCCGCCTGTTGTTTACACCGGCGAGCACGCAGATATGCCTGGCGATCCGACCGTCACACGCCGTCGGGCTCCTGCATCCACGCCGGGATATCCCGCTGGCCGTGCAGCACACGCCAGACATCGATGTGGTCCGGACGCTCGACGTAGAACACGAGGTGCGGGTAGCGCGTCAGCGGCCATGTGCGCAGGCCCGGCAAGTTGAGTTCATGGGCATAGCGAGGAGAGCCGGTGGCCGGGTGGCGACCGATGTGCCCGAAGGCCTTCTCCAGCGCATCGACGAAACCCAGTGCCACGGCTTCGCCCGCCTCACTCAGGTAAAAGGCCACAGCCTCATCCACATCCCGGTTGGCCTGCTCACGCGGGATGACTGGCTTGGCCTTCACGCCGTGGCTGCGGGTTTGGCGGCCTTGCGCACCCGATCCCGCAGCCCCTCGAAGTAGCTGGCATCGGCGGGGGCCGCCGGGGCGGATGCTGCTCCGGCCAACAACAAGCCGCGCAGCTGCAGACGGTCCTGGTCCTTGCGGATCAACTCGCGCACGTACTCGCTGCTCGTGCCGTAGCCGCGCTGGCTAACCTGTTCGTCCACGAAGGACTTCAGAGTGTCGGGGAGAGAGATGTTCATCGTGCTCATGGCGCAAGTGTGGGTTCTTTGGCAAAATTTGGCAAGACCCATATTCCACCATACCGAAAGAAGGCATCCATGCCCAACTCGAACAACTGCCTGCGCTACTGGGACCTGGCTGACCACATCCGCATCGATGACGCCATCGCCCTGTGGTGTGGCGTGGAGCCTGCAGAGCTCGCCAGCCTGAATTTCGAGACCCAGTGCATGAGCGCCAAGCGGGCCGCGCTGGTCACCGCCCTGCGCACGGAGCGCCTCGAATATGAAGACCTGGGCATCGTCACCTCGCGTGGTCAGGTGTTCAAGGGCGCTCCCATCGACGAGTTGCTGGAGAAGGATCGTCTGGTCATCAACAAGGCCAGCCTGCGGCGGTGGTTCGAGCAACTGCCGTTCGAGGACCGCCCAGCGTTTTTGTTCGACGAGGCCAGGCAACCCGTTCTGCCCGATGGCAGCGAGGCAGCCGAGATGAACAGCCTGAAGGCTATCGCCCTCATGGCGCATCTGTTGGCCAAGTCCGCCAGCAAATACCAGGTCGGCAACCGCCCGAACGCCTCGGCCATCAGCGAGGCTGTTATCCAGGCGGCCGAAGAACTGATGCCCAGCGACACTCGCGGCCTACTGTCCTTCAACAAGAAACTGGGCGAGGCGCTCAAGCTGTTCGGGCCGGAGATCAATCGGCACCGGACTTGATGATGGTTTTTTGAAGTTCAGAAAACCTTTTTGAACTTCCTGTTCGCCAAGTTCGAGGCGAACCACGATGGCGGTATTCCAAATGAACCCGAAGGAATGCCGCCATGCCCAAAAGGGCCCGAACATCACACATTGCCAGCACCGCTGATCTGCGTGCTGAATTTTGGCAAGCGCCCGTCGAGGCCTTGCTCGACCGTAAAACAGCGGCCGCCGGGATGGGCTACACCGTCGGCTGGCTGGAGTGGTCTGCCACGCACGGCGGCGGCCCCATCCTCACCAAGATCGGACGCACTGTCCGCTATCGCAAGGCCGATGTGCTGGCTTGGCTGGACGCCAACAGTCGCCGCATTGCGCGCACCTCTGAACTTACGGATCGGGGGTGATGGTGAGCGCGTCCATCCCTTCCCCGGACGAAGTAGTAGAGAACGACCGTCACCACCATCACGACCATCACACGGTCGAGGTGGATACAGCGGCCACTCCGGCACCGACACCAGACAGCGATCCCGTTGGCGTGATCGAGGCGGCACTGGTCCGTCTGGTCGATGACGTGGGCGTGCTGGCCGAGGAAGACGTGGTGCGCGCCTTCTCGATCCTCAAGGCCACAGACCTGCCCGACTACTTGCGCCTGCGTCACGCCGCCAAGAAGGCCAACCGCGACTGCTCGGTGACGGTGCTCGACAAACTGGTGCGGGACGAACTGCCCGGCAGTGATGACGATGTCAGCGCGCTCGATGAACTGGTCGCCCTGGCCCGGGCGCAGTGCCAGTTGCACCACGACGCCGACCGCAATGCGGTCGCCGTGATTCCGATGCCCACTCGGCGCGAAGTGTGGCGGGTGTATTCCTCAGGCTTCGAGGAATGGCTGCGGGCCGCGTACTGGCGTGCCAAGGAAATGGGCGTGCCGGAGACCACGATGAAATCGGCCCTGGCCACGCTCGCCGCTGCAGGCATCAATGATGGCGACGAGATCGAAGTTCACGTCCGTGCCGCCCGCTGCGACGACGGCTACCTGATCGATCTGGCCGATGAGCAGTGGCAGGCCATCCACGTCACCTCCCAGGGCTGGCGGATGGTCAACGAATCGCCGGTGTATTTCACCCGCACGCCTTCGATGCGTCCGCTGCCTATGCCAGTGGCTGATGGCGATGTCGGGTTGCTCTGGCACCACACAAACATCCCGGCACACAGCCGCGTGATGGTGCTGGCGTGGCTGCTGGACTGCTTCCGTCCGAACACCCCTTTCCCGGTGCTGGAGCTGGTGGGCGAACAAGGCTCGGCCAAGTCCACCACGCAGTCCGTGCTGCGCAGCCTGGTCGATCCCAACAAGGTGATGCTGCGTGGTAGACCCAAGACGGTGGAGGACGTGTTCGTCGCCGCCGCCAACAACTGGCTGGTCAGCTACGAGAACCTCTCTGGCCTCACGCCCGAGCAGCAGGATGCCTTTTGCACCCTGGCCACCGGCGGCGGTTTTGCCTCGCGTCAGCTTTACACCAATGGCGAAGAGCACGTCATGGAAACCAAGCGGCCGGTGGTGCTCAACGGCATCGCAGTGGTCGCGACGCGCCCCGACCTGATCGACCGGGTGATCCACGTCGATCTGCCGACCATTCCCGCCGATGCCCGGCGTGACGATGCCGATACGCACGCGGGCTGGGAACGCGATCAACCCAAGGTCTTCGCGGGTCTGCTGGATCTGTTCTCAGCGGCGCTGGCCATCCTGCCAACGGTCAAGCTCACCCAGAAGCAGCGCATGGCCGATTACGAACGGCTGGGCGAGGCAGTGGCACGCGCCTTGGGCTTCGCGCCCGGTGAATTCCAGCAGCAGTACGCCGAGCTCGTGCGTGCGGGCATCGACCGGGCCTTGGAAAGCAACGCTGTTGCCCAAGCCCTGGACAAGTACCTCGCCGAGCGCGTGCTGCCCATCAACTGGCAGGGCACCGCCGGCCAGCTCTACGACCTGCTAAACACCCACAGCATCCCCGACCGCAGCAGCTGGCCGCGCTCACCCAAGGGCCTGTCGGACCAGCTGCGCCGCATCGCCCCGGCCTACCGCGCCAAGGGCATCGACATCACCCACCTCGGCCACAGCCGTGAGGGGGCGCGCTGGCGCATTGCCCAGACCCGTTCCCAAACCAATCCTGCCACGCCACCCGGCATCGAGGGTGGCACTCGATATGGAGCTCACCGTGAGTAATTCCAATTTGCACCCCGTCTGGGCCAAGGCCCTCGGCGTTCCTACGCCGTCATCGACAGTGTTGCCGCCCAAGCCAGCAAACGCCTCGGTTATGGCATCTGAAGCGACAGACGGCTGGCAAGTCATCGCCGCCGTCAATCCACGTCCCGGCGCACCGGTCGGCATCAAAAAGCAGGTCGGTCCACACCTGTGGATCAGCACGACCGTGCGTCCCGGCGACCCGCGCTACCCATCCGCCCTGCATGTCTGAAACCTCAACCCATTGGAGCCACCATGAGCCTGCTTTCTCAACTCAAAACCACTGTCAAGAAGTCACCTGCCAAGCCCGCCGTTCCGGCCATTGAGCCCCCGACGCCTGCGGCTACGGAATCTGTTTCAACCAGTCCTGCCGACGATATCTGCGATCTGGAGACCCTGGCCGGGATGCTTCAGCAGCTGCAGACCCGTAATCAGCAGTATCAGCGCGCCGTCGATGCCTTGGTCGCCGCACGCCGTGTCGTCAACGGCTGGGACCCGAAGCCCGAACCCGAATTGATCTGGTCGGTGCGCCGCGAAGTGCTGGTGGCGATGGATGACCAGGATGCCCTGGCGCGCTTTGACCGCGACCACGCGCAAGACCTGGCGGCCGAGCAGGCTGCACGCCACGCGGCCACCCAGCAAGCGCTGGAGGCACCGGCACGGGTCAAGGCCCTGGAGCAGTACATCAAGGACCTCGCTGCTGAAATGGCGGGCGATGTGGATGAGGGCTTCATCCACAAGGAAATGAAACGGCTGTTCGAGCCCAGCGCACAGCGGATGCTGACGGCGGCACAGGCTTTCGTACAGGCGTGGCGGGAGATGAGGACGGTCGAGTCCTGCCTGAAGAGCGCGTTTCGGCTGACCCACTACAGCGTCCAGGGTGATCGCCGCAGCGGTTACGAGATGTCCTTGATCGGCAAGGCCAACGATGGCGACCTGCTGCCCAACCTGATCGAAGGCGTTGCTTATGACGATCTGGTGGACCTGAATCGCCAGTTCCGCCGTGGTGACGATGTGCTGTCGCGCCAGATCAATCAGCAACTGACTGAAGCCGGAATTCCTGCAGGGACCCTGCGTGTGTATCACCCCGGCGCTGCCAGCGACGACCGTCCGATCTACGCACCCGATCCGAACCCGCCGCGCAAGCGTCCTCCGGAGTCGCCCTTCGGCGGTGCCACCGTGGTCACGATCCAGACCTGAAGCACTGCACCACAGGCGAAATGGGTCCTTCCTCGCCAAAACGCAATACGGGGGGCGCGAGCGCGCTGCCCCGCTACCGACAGAACCCGAAACGGGGTTACCAGTTACCACCCCGGTTACCGCCCGGCGCCGTGCCGGGTTACCACTCAAGGAGCCTTTGATGAACCACACGACAGAACCCCAAGCCAGCGATGGCAATCGCCACGTGCCTGTTGAACGCCTGCAGCACTACAACCCCGAAGTCGAGCAGCGCGTGCAAGGTTGGCTCGACGGTGGGAAGCCACTGGTCTGGATTCCCATCCTCAGCCAAGAAAACTTTCCCGACACACCACCCGACCTCCTGCAGTGGGCAGATTCACATCAGGCCGCATTCCACGTACAGATCCACGAACCCGCTGACCTGTTGCTGATGCCAGAAGGTGTGACCGGGTGGTTGATGCCCTCCGATGCGAACGACACCGATGTGGCCTGCGGCGTCTGGAACGGAGAGGTCTACATCCTGGGCGTCAAGGACCAACGCACCGGGCGTGCGCAGACCTTGTTGGGCGAGCGTTTCGATAAAGCGACAAATCAGGCCGATGAAGGTGACCAGAGCGCGGTTTGACTTGGCTTCTGCCCGCCACAGAGCGTTCATGGAGCTGTCTCAACCACAGGAGTTTGTGCAATGACAGATAGCAAGAACACGGGTGGCCCGGCCGCGCCCATCTCGGCCCAACTGGCCGCACTGCCGTCCCTGCCGATGGCCGAGCTCTGGGCGCTGTGGGATCAGCACTTTCCCCGGCGGCCCAGCCACCGCAACCGCAATTACGTCGAATCGCGTCTGGCCTACCGGATCCAGGAACTGACCTACGGCGCACTGCTCACCAACATCCGCAAGATGCTGGTTGAGGCCGGTGCCAAGCATTCCAAGATCAAGTCGGCCGCCGGGCGCAGCGCGCAGACCCTGCTGATGCCCGGCACCACGCTGATCCGGGAATGGGATGAGCGCGAGTACCGCGTGACGGTCACGCCCGATGGCCTGTATGCCCTGGATGGCCAGGTGTTCAAGAGCCTGTCGGCGGCGGCGCGCCACATCACGGGCACGCGCTGGAATGGGCCGAAGTTCTTTGGTCTGCGCGATGGCAAGGGGGCTGCTCAATGAACGCGCCCTTGCTCGTGCCACCCAAGCGCTGCGCGGTGTACTGCCGCGTATCCAGCGACGAACGCCTGGACCAGTCCTTCAACTCCATCGATGCACAGAAGGAAGCCGGGCACGCATTCATCAAAAGCCAGAGCCACGAGGGTTGGATTGCCGTGGCCGATGATTACGACGATGGCGGCTTCTCCGGCGGCAACATGGATCGGCCTGCCTTGCGCCGCCTGATGGCAGACATCCAGATGGGCAAGGTCGACATCGTGGTGGTTTACAAAATCGACCGGCTATCCCGCTCGCTGGCGGATTTCGCGCGAATGGTGGATGTGTTTGACCGCCATCGCGTCAGCTTCAGCGCCGTCACCCAGCAGATCAACTCGGCCACTTCGATGGGCCGGCTGATGCTCAACGTGCTGCTGTCGTTTGCGCAGTTCGAGCGCGAGGTCACCAGCGAACGTATCCGCGACAAGATCGCCGCCAGCAAGGCCAAGGGGATGTGGATGGGCGGGCCGTTGCCGCTGGGGTACGACGTGCGGGATCGGCTGCTGATCGTGAATGAAACGGAGGCCACGCTAGTGCGCCGGATCTTCGATGATTTCGTCACCGTTCGCTCGGCCACGCTGATGGCCAAGGCCTATGGCGCGCAAGGCGTGGTCACCAAGGGCGGCAAGCCTTTCACCAAGCAGACCATCTACAAGATGCTGCACAACCGGATGTACCTGGGCGAGATCGTCCACAAGGGGCAGAGTTTCCCTGGCCAGCACCAGGCCATCATCAGCCAGGCGCAGTGGGACGCCGCGCACGCGTTGATCGCCACCGATGGCATCGAACGGCGGCGCGAAACCAACGACCGCCAGAGCGAACCGGTGCTGCTGCGAGGCCTGCTGTTCACGTCTGATGGCGAACGGCTGGTACCCAGCTACACCAAGAAGAAAGGCAAGACCTACCGCTACTACAGCCCGATCAAACACCGGCGCTTTGGCGCATGGGCCAGTCAGCACGGGCCGTTGCCTGCGGTGCCAGTTGAAGAACTGGTGACCGAGCAAATCGTGGCGGCGCTGTCGGCCCCGCACATCGTGCAATCGGTGCGGGACCGAATGCAGCACATCCGGCCTGACCTCACCGAGCCGCAGGTCGTGCTGCCGATGCGCAATCTTGCCAGTCTGTGGCGGGAGTTGTTCCCCGTCGAGCAATGCCGACTGGCGCAACTGCTGATCGAGCGCGTGGTGATTGCCGACAGCGGGCTGGAAATCATCTGGCGCGATCAGGGCTGGCAGGAACTGGCTGGAGAGTTGCTGCCCGGCACCATCGGTGCGGAATTGCAGGAGATGGAGGAAACCGTATGAAGCCCAAAGTGCAGCCACTGGGCGCAGCCATCGCCCGCGAACGCCGGGATGGCGGGCAGGTGAAACTGTCCACATTCATCCCGATGAAGATCAGGAAGCGCGGCGCCAGCAAGGTGGTGGTGCGGCCGGATGGGGCGGTCGAGTCGCCGGGCAAGGTCGCCAGCCAGATTGACCAGCCCCTGCTGGTGGCCCTGACGCGGGCTTTCTACTGGCAGCAACTGCTCGACGATGGGGTGGTGGGCAGCGGTAGCGAGATCGCCCAGCGCGAGGGGTTGCACCACTCGACGGTCAACGAGCTGCTGCGTCTGACGCTGCTGGAGCCCGCCATCATCCAGAGCATTTTGGCCGGGCAGCAGCCCAAGTGCATGAGCCTGCTGTGGTTCCAGCGGCATCCGCTGCCGATCGACTGGGTGGCGCAGCGGGAAGTGGTGGCGGGGTTTGATGCCTGACCGGGTTACGAGCCCTCGATCACCCGTGCCACATCACTGCGGCATTCGGCGCACTTGCCCACCAGCAGCAAGTCGCCACCCTTGATGGTGCCGCTGAAATTGGTGATCGTGGTTTCGTGACGGCACTGGCCACACCAGACGTTGGACAGCAGTCGCTGGCGGATGTCGGCAGGGATGGACTCCCAGCGCTGACGAGCTGGCTTGGTGAAAGTAGGCAGTGATTCGATGGTCATAGTTCAGCGGACCCAGCGACGGGCGTCCTTCAAGAGCAGGAGCAATTGCTGTTCGCGCAGCGGTGACGCGATGAACCCGAACCGGGTGTAAAACCTCGCCGCTTCCTCATCGATGGGGTGGGTCAGCATGGCACGGATGCCGGCCTGCTCGGCAATCAGCATCGTGCGGCGAATCGCGTCCTGCAGCAGGCCAAAGCCGATGCCTCGCCCCTGATCTGCTACCGAGACAGCGAGCCTCGCCAGAATCACCACTGGCAATGGGTACTGCCCCATCCCCTTGCGAATGCGCTCCGGCGCCTCCAGCGTGTCGACTTGTCCCACGGTCAGACTGAAGTAGCCCGCCACGCGGCCATCGTCCTCGGCAACGACAAAGGTCTTGGCCGAGCCGCTGCCCTGCGCCTGGCGGGCGTGGCGCAACAGCCAGTCATTCAACGCGGGCTTGCCGCAATCAAAACCTTCCAGCCGATGCTGCGCGGCCAGCGGCTCCGGTGCGCGCAACGTCACTTCGTGTCCCAGGGCGCCTTACGGGCAAACAGGTCGCGCAAACCCTCGTTGGCCTGTTCGGGGCGATCCAGCAGATCCATCAGGGCCTGGTACTGGCTACCCGAGACCATGAACAACCGCTGATCGAGCAGGGTCTGCTCGGCGGCCAGGCACGCGCTGTCGAGGATGAAGTCGGTCAGCGACTTGTGGGCCACCTCGGCGGCACGGCGCAGCACCACCTCCTGTTCGGGGGTGGCGCGCAGCCCAAGTCGGGCCGAGCGGGCGGAAGGCGACGATGCGACGGCAGTCATGGCAGCACCTCTTTTGTTAGATCAATTGCCGCAATGTTAGTACAAGTGACGCACGCCGTCTAGTTGCGGTGGTGACCGGCGGCCTTGGTTGACGATGAACCGACACGCGTAAGTTGTTGATTTTGCTAGACCACCATCTGCGCCTACCCGCAGGCCAACCGGAGAACAGAGACGACTCTGGCCAAGAAAGTGGCCGATTTCGAGCGTTTCGGGTGATGGTCACCCGCAGCACAGGTGGCCGGAACCCCGCGTGGTGCGGGGATTTCAGGCAAGAAAAAGGGCCCGGAGATTGTCCGAGCCCTTGTGTATGGTGGCGGAACACGGAACCGAACCCGCGTCCGCAATCCGAACCAGATAGTAACGCCTTGGCCTTGAGGGCGTGGATTCGGCAATTTGGGCAAATACCCCCTCAGAACCCCGGGTACTTCCGCCAGATCCGCTGGTTCAGCTCTTCGTTGTCGCTGAACTCGCCTATCGCCCAATCCTTGAACGCGTAGAGGTCTTCCGCTAATTCGGTGATTACGTCGCGCAGCTCCAGGGGCCCCAGCCACTCGGCAGGGATCGCCTTCACGCCGTGCATTGCGCCCAGCAGGTTGCCAACGATCGCGCCGGTCGAGTCGGAGTCGCCATCGTGGTTCACCGCCAGAATCACCCCATCCTTGAAATTGCGGGCGACCAGCGCGCAATAGATGGAGATCGCCAGGGCCTCCTCGGCGATCCAACCCTGGCCCAGCCGGGCAATGGCTTCTTCATGGGGCAGACCGGAATCGGCCAACTCCTCGGCCATCTCTATTGCCCGCAGCGTCTCATCGTGGCCGGACTCGGCTCGCAGGAGGCTTTTGGCGGCGGCCAGCGCCTCGGGCAGCGAAGCGCCATCGGTCAGCGCCAGGATTAGCACTGCCAGCACACCACCAGTCAGAGCGCCGGTCGGATGGCCATGGGTCAGCGCAGCCAACTCGGTGCCCAGCCGGAAGGCGTCTTGGGGAGATTCGTGCTGACGCAGGCGCCAGGCGAACAGACCGACCGGCGCAACCCGCATGACGCCGCCGCAGCCTTTGCTGTCGTTGCGGGCCGGCTCCCCGAGGGAATTCATCGCCCGCAGGGCAGCGAGGCAGGTGTTGCCCGGTGCGCGACGGCTGTGCAGCTGGCGCTGCTGAAACAGCCAGCCAGGCTCATCGGTGCCGAAGTCGATGTCGCAGGTCGGACGTTCGCCTTGGGTTTGCAGCCAGCGCAAGTAGGCGTGGGCCGTAACACCGGAATAGGTTGTGATGCCTTTGAAACAGCCGCGCACCCAGCCTCGGATCAACCCCTCAGCGGTGAACAAGGTCATCTGCGTATCGTCGGTGATCGTCCCCATGCCGCCATAAGCCGGTGCGTACTGGGTGATGCCCTTGGGGCCGAAGCGACGGAGGATCTCTGCCCGCTTCATGAACTCGACCGGTGCGCCCAGCGCATCTCCGACTGCACCACCTAGCAGGCAGCCAGACCCGCAAGGGCACGCGCATCGACAAAAAGTACCTGCACAAGCTGCTGCGCAACCGCATCTACCTGGGCGAGTTGTCGCACAAGGGGAACTGGTACCCCGGCGCTCACCCGCCGATCATCGACCAGGAGCTTTGGGACAAGGTCCACACGGTGCTGGCCAGGGATGGACACGCCCGGTCGGTGGAAACTAAGATCCGGTCGCGCACCGACGCCTTGCTGCGCGGCCTGCTGTACGCCCCCTCGGGCGAACGGATGTACCCGACCTACTCACGCAAGAACGGGCGCAAGTACCACTACTACGTGTCCAAGTCGGAAAGCCGGTTCGGAGCACCGGGCAAGAGCTACGAGCGCCTACCTGCACCGGAGATCGAGGCAGCGGTGGTGGCCCAAATCCGCACCGTGCTGACCAGCCCGGAATCCATCGCATCGGTGGTGCGCCACATCCAGCGCAACGGTGGTCAGGTCGACGAGGCCACCACGGTGATGGCGATGGGACGGCTCAACGACGTGTGGGATCAGTTGTTCCCGGTCGAACGCCACCGCATCGCCAACCTGATGATCGAGCGCATCGACCTCGTCCACGCGGGCGAGGTGCAGGGCATCAAGGTGAAGTGGCGGGAACTGGGCTGGGACGCCCTAATCGGCGAGTTCGCCCCAAGGGGCATCGGCGCGGAACTGGTGGAGGTCGAAGCCTGATGGACGACACCCTGGAAACCTTTGTGCCCCTGACATTTCGTCGCCGGGGCGCGCGGCGGGTGGCCGCCGATGACCGCCACGTTCACGATGTGACGCTGCTGGAGGGGGTGGCACGCGGTTTCTACTGGCAGCACCTCGTGGACACCGGCGAGATGAAGAGTGGGTCAGACATTGCCCGGGCCGAAGGACTGCACCCCTCGGTGCCCAACGAGCTGATGCGCCTGACCCTGCTCGCGCCTGACATCCTCGAACTGCTGATGGCCGGGCGGCAGCCTCGCCGAATGAACCTGATCTGGTTCCAGCGCAACCCGCTGCCGGTGGATTGGGAGGCGCAACGCCAGATCGTGAAGCGCTTTGAGGAGGACGCATGAGCAAGAAGCACCGGGGCCGGTTCAAGGGTGATCCGGTCACCTATCAACTGCCGAACCCGGCAGGCGGCGTGCAACTGGAAACCTTCGTGCCCTGGACGCTGGTGAAGCGGGGGCTGAAGAAGCAGGTCATCACGCCCTTGGACGCGCCGCAGGAATTTCTGTCCGAGGCCACCCGGGAGCGGGAAGCCCGGTCGGCCGCGCAGGACACCGCGTTGATGCGGGCGCTCGGACTGGCGCACCACTGGCAACGCCTTCTGGATGAGCAGCGGGCGGCATCGGTGGCCGAGATCGCCGAGGCCGAAGGCATGGACGTGACACAGGTGCGCCGGGTCATGCGGCTGACGCTCCTGGCCCCGGAGGTCGTGGAACGGCTGGTGGGCTCGACCGATGCCGTGCTGGAGAAAGTGATGCGCCGCCCCTTGCCCAACGGCTGGGCTGCCCAGAAACTAGTACTGCACGATACTGTCCAAAGTTGAACTAACGCTTTCGACCCTCAGGAGCCGTTGGTGCTGTAGTAGAGCGGTCATTCAGGCGTCGAGCTGTTAGCGCGACGCCCGCGGTTGCCATGGGCCCCTGACACATGAGGGCTTGCCGACCTGATGCTCGTCGCTGACGACGCCTGCACCAGTTCGTTCAGGATGCCGCACTTTGCCGCCTCACGAACGCCGGTGCACTGGTCCCGAAGCTTTTTCAATTGCTTCTCCAGCTGCCGAAGTTCGCGGATGCGCTTGGCGACATGACCGATGTGCTCATCGAGCAGCACGTTGACCTCCCCACATTCCGCTTGCGGTTCGTCCTTGAACCGCAGCAGCACACGGATCTCGTCCAGCGACCGGCAGTGGCGCACGAAGGCCAGCCGCTCGACATGCTCAGGCCCGTAGATGCGGTAGTTGCCTTCGCTGCGCGGCGCCTGCGGCAGCAGGCCTTCGCGCTCGTAGTAGCGGATGGTCTCGACTTGGGTCTGCGCCGCCAGCGCCAGTTCACCGATCTTCATGCCCGTGTCCTTTCCTCAGCTTGCTGCCCTGGGCTGCAGGGCAATGATCGCCATGCCGACCAGGCAGATGCCTCCACCGACAAGGTCCCATCGCGTCGGGACCACACCGTCGACGCGCCACAGCCAGATCAGGGCCACGACGACATACACACCGCCGTAGGCCGCGTAGGTTCGGCCTGCGGCACTGGGATGCAGCGTCAACAGCCACGCGAACACCGCCAGCGATACGGCCGCCGGCAGCAGCCACCAGACCGGCCGACCTTGCGTGAGCACCAACCAGGGCAGGTAGCACCCGACGATTTCGGCAACAGCGGTGACGAAGAACAGTCCGGTGACGCGAAGGAAGTCGAACATGGATCGAAGCTCTCTACGTTTATGACGGGGGGCGCCCAACACTCGGCAGCATAGCCGCTTGACTCTGGAGCCGCTACAGGGTTTCAAATGCCGGCATCGACATTCGAAAGCCCCTCATGAGCGACTCCTGCGGCAGCCACGGCTGCGCCACCCCTGCGGCCAGCCAGAGCCCGCGCTACCGGCGCGTGCTGTGGGCGGCGCTGATCATCAACCTGGCCATGTTCGGGGTCGAACTGGCCGGCGGCCTGAGCTCGGGATCGGTGTCGCTGCTGGCCGACGCCGTGGACTTCTTCGGCGATGCGGCCAACTACGGCATCTCGCTGCTTGTGCTCGGCATGGCGCTGACCTGGCGGGCTCGGGCTGCGCTCTTCAAGGGCCTGACCATGGGCGCCTTCGGTATGTTCGTTCTCGGACGGGCCGCATGGTCGGCCGCTTCCGGCACCGTGCCCGAGCCGGTGACGATGGGCGCCATCGGCGCCCTGGCGCTGCTGGCCAACGTGTCGGTCGCCGCAATGCTCTACGCCTGGCGCGAGGGCGACGCCAACATGCGCTCGGTGTGGCTGTGCAGCCGCAACGACGCGATCGGCAACGTGGCGGTGATGGCCGCCGCGCTGGGCGTCTTCGGTGCCGGAAGCGGCTGGCCCGACCTTGCGGTCGCCTCAGTCATGGGCGTGCTGGCGCTGACCGCCGCGCGCTCGGTCATTCAGCAGGCAAGGGCTGAGCTTCGCCCCGTGCCGGCGCACGCCTGACAGGAGCGACACCATGTCCGACGCAATGCACACCCTGCTGGCCGCGACCCCGCTGCTGGATGTCCACCACCCCGACATCGAGGCGCTCGTCGCCGCCCGTGGCTGGCGCGCCCTGCGCCCCTACGACCGCATCGGTGCCGCCTACGAATTCGTCCGCAACGAGGTCGCCTTCGGCTACAACGAGGGCGACGAGCTGCCGGCATCCAGCGTGCTGGCCGACGGCATCGGCCAGTGCAACACCAAAAGCACGCTGCTGATGACCTTGCTTCGCGCGGTGGGCATCCCCTGCCGCTTCCACGGTTTCACCATCGACAAGACCTTGCAGAAGGGTGCAATCACGGGACTGGCCTACTGGCTGGCCCCGCAACGCATCATCCACAGCTGGGTCGAGGTCAGCCTCGAAGGCCGCTGGATCGCGCTGGAAGGCTTCATCCTCGATGCGACCTACCTCGCCAGCCTGCAGCGCCGGTTTCCGCAGGCCCGCCGCTTCTGCGGCTACGGTGCTGCCACGGCCGACCTGTCGGCGCCCGGCGTCGAATGGCGCGGCCAGGACACCTACATCCAGAAGGAAGGCATCGCCGACGACTTCGGTGTTTTCGACAGCCCGGATGCCTTTTACGCGCGCCACGGCTCCAATCTCTCCGGCCTCAAACGCTGGCTGTACCGGCGCGTCATCCGCCATGCGATGAACCGCAACGTCGCCCGCATCCGCGAGTCAAAGTGGTGAAACCCCACGACCTGCTCGCCTTGCATGCGCCTGGACAAACCCTGTAGCAGCTATACTCTCGGTGATGCGTCGCTTCCTCGCCATTTTCCTGCTCACCATGCTTCCGCTCCAGTTCAGCTGGGCAGCGGTGGCGACTTATTGCGGGCATGAGAGTCAGGCGAGCACGGGACACTTTGGTCACCATGACCATGACCATGAGCACCACGCCGACGCCGGCAGCGATGCCGGGCCGGCTGTTGATGCGGGTGCAGATCTGACCTCGTCCCCGGACGAGGTCGGTGGCGCGAACGGCGACAAGGCGCCAAGCGCCATGGACCTGGACTGCGGTCACTGCCACGGCACCTGCAGCGCGATGCTGACATTGCCTATGGGTCTGCCGGGTGCGCTTTCGACCGCGCTGCCCAGCGTCACCGTCGACAAAACGGGTGGTGCACACGCACCGACCCGACCCGAACGCCCTCAGTGGCTGCCCCTCGCCTGATCGGCGAGGCGGGTCTCTTCCCTTTCTGACGCCCGTTCGCGCCTGAGTGCGCGCCGCAGCCCGCGGCGCCGTCGGGCACGGCGCGACCTGTTGGTCGCCGCTTGCCGATCTCCCGTGGGTTGTTTTCAACACTGGAGCATTGGATGAGAAATCGAACTCGAACGAAGGTCTGGCTGTTGCGCGCCAGTGTGGCGGGCGCTGCGACCCTGTGCGGCACGGCCGTGGTGGCGCAGGCAGCTGCGGATGCCGCAAATGCCGCTGTGGCGCCCGCAGCAGGCAGCACGGAAGCCGCTGCAAGCCCGTTGAATCTGCGACAGGCATTCGACGCTGCCTGGTCACGCCAGCCTGAGGCGATGGCGCTGCAGGCGCGACGTGACGCCACCCGCGCCAAGCAGACAGCCGCCAAGGCCTGGACGCCGGAGCCGGCGGCACTGGAAGTCTCGAACAGGACCGACCGCCTGGGCAGCAACCAGGGCGCGCGTGAACTCGAAGTTGGCATCGCCGTGCCGCTGTGGCTGCCCGGTGAACGTGGCCGCAGCGCAGCGCTGGCCGACGCCGAGGGTGCAGCCCTCGAAAGCCGGGCCCACGCAGCGCAACTGCGCGTGGCTGCCGCGGTGCGCGATGCATGGTGGCAGTGGCAGCGTGCGCGCATCGAGGTGGCCACGGCCCGCGCGCAGCTCGACAGCACCCGCCTGATCGCCGCCGACGTGGCCCGGCGTGCGAAGGCCGGCGATCTGGCCCGCGCCGATCAGCACCAGGCCGAGGGCGCGGTGGCCAGCGGAGAGGCTGCTGTTGCGCAAGCTGAAGCAGGCCTTGCGGCGGCTCGTCAGCATATGCGAGCACTGGCTGGCGTCGCCCCGGCCTTGTCGGGTGCTGACGACACGCCGGCAGAGCCGGACCCCGGCACCACGGCAACTGAAACCGAAGCGCATGCTGCTCTGCAAGAGCTCAAGGACCGTGCCGCCATGGCGCAGCGTTCCGTCGAACTCACTGCCACCCAGTCTCGCGCCAACCCTGAGCTGACGCTGACGACCACGCGCGACCGCGGTGCGCGCGGAGACGCGTCCCAGCAGACCATCACGCTTGGCATCCGCATCCCTTTCGGCGCCGGCCCGCGTTTCGATGCCCGCAGCGCCAACGCACGCGCCGAAGCTGCCGAGATCCAGGCCCTGCTGGCCCTGGAACGTGAGCGGCTCGCTGCAGAACGGGAAGCGGCGCGCGCGCGGGTCGAGGCCTCGCGCACGCAGCTGATGGCCGCCGAACGGCGCGCGCAACTGGCCCGCGAGTCGCGCGACTTCTTCGACAAGTCCTTCCGGCTGGGCGAAACCGATCTGCCGACACGCCTGCGCATTGAGGCCGAAGCCGCCGAGGCAGAGCGCCAGGCCGCACGCACCCGCATCGAGCTCGCTTCGGCGATCTCTGCGTGGCGCCAGGCCCTGGGCCTTCTGCCCCAGTAACCGCCCGTGACGCCATTCAACGAATCCTTCAGGACATCCCCATGAACTTCCCGAATCTCCCGGCTGCACTGTGTGCTGCGGCCATCCTTGCTGCATCCCCGGCCTGGGCCGGCCCAGGCCACGACCACGGTGACGCGGCGCCCGCGGCCGTCGGCCAGGCGCTGCCGCGCTTCTCGGCCGTGTCCGAGACCTTCGAACTCGTCGGCGTGCTCAGCGGCAAGCAGATCACGCTGTACCTCGATCGCTTTGCCGACAACAGCCCCGTGCGCGGCGCGCAGATCGAGCTCGAGATCGGCGGGGCCAAGTTCAAGGCTGAGAAGCATGGCGACGACGATTACGAGGTCGTGCTGCCCGAGGCCCCCAAAGCCGGCGTTTTGCCGGTGACCGCCACGGTGACCGCCGGCAACGAGGCCGACCTGCTGGCAGGTGAACTCGACCTCCACGAGGCGGCGCACACCGAGGAGGCTGCACACGCGCACTCGTGGACGGAATACGCGGGATGGGCGGCGGCCGGCATCGCCGCACTGGCGTTGCTCGGATGGGGCGGACGTCGTGTGATGAATGCGCGCAGCGCCCGCGCAGGAGCTGCAGCATGAAGCGCACCCTGATCGCCTCCAGCTTGGGGCTGCTGATCGCCCTCACAGGGCTGGGCTCCGCCCATGCCGGCCCAGGCCACGACCACGGCGACGCCCCCGCCGCGCCCAGCGCCAACGGACCGCAGCGACAGCCTGATGGCAGCGTCTTCCTGCCCAAGCCCGCGCAGCGCCAGCTGGGTGTGCGAACCGTCGTCACCGAAGCGGCCGAACTGCCCCGCACGGTGGAACTGGGCGCCAAGGTGCTGATGGACCCGAACGCCGGTGGCAAGGTGCAGCCGCTGAACGCGGGCCGCATCGAACCCGGGCCGCGTGGCTTGCCCAACCCCGGGCAGACGGTGCGCAAGGGCGAGGTGCTCGCCTACGTCGTGCCATCGGCGGCGCCCATCGAGCGCTCCAACCAGACCGCGCAGCTCGCCGAGCTGCGTGCCGCGAAGGCCCTTGTCGACAAGCGCATCGCGCGTCTGCAGGAACTGGCCGACACCGTGCCGCGCAAGGAGATCGAAGCCGCCGAGAGCGAAGCCGCCAGCCTGTCGGCGCGGATCGCAGCGGTGGGTGGTGGCTTGTCCACGCGCGAGGCGCTGCTGGCGCCCGTATCGGGCGTGATCGCCTCGGCCAACGTCGTGGCCGGCCAGGTGGTGGATGCACGCGAACTCGTCTTCGAGATCGTTGATCCCTCGCGCCTGCGCATCGAGGCATTGGCCTTTGATGCCACCATCGCTGCCAACGTCGGCACCGCGACGATGGCCCTGGGCAACCAACGTGTGCCGCTCAGCTTCATCGGGGCCTCGCGCAGCCTGCGTGAGCAGGCGCTGCCCCTGGCCTTCCGCGCCCAAGGCGCTGCACTCAACCAGCTGGCCGTCGGCCAGCCGGTGCGCGTGTTCGTGCAGACGAAGGACAAGGTCAAGGGCATCCCGCTGCCAGTGGCCGCGCTGATGAAGAACCCGGCCAACCAGACGGTGGTCTGGGTGAAGACGGCGCCGGAACGCTTCGAACCCCGAACCGTCACCACCGAGCCCCTGGACGGTGTCAACGCCGCAGTCACCTCCGGGCTCGAACCCGGTGACCGTGTCGCGACACAAGGCGCCACCTTGATCAACCAGGTGCGCTGACATGTTCAAGTGGCTACTCGAAAACAGCCTGGCCAACAGGCTGCTGGTGCTGATCGCGGCCGTCGTGCTGATGGTCTATGGCGCGTTCACGCTGACGCGCACGCCGGTGGACGTGTTCCCCGACCTCAACAAGCCCACGGTCACGATCATGACCGAGGCCGGCGGCATGGCCGCCGAAGAGGTGGAGCAGCTGATCACCTTCCCGCTGGAGACGACGATGAACGGCCTGCCGGGTGTGGAGAGCGTGCGCTCCACCTCGTCGGCTGGCCTGTCCTTCCTCTACGTTACCTTCGACTGGAGCGTGGACATCTATCGCGCCCGCCAGCTGGTCGCCGAGCGCTTGTCGGCGATGGAAGAAGGCCTGCCCGAAGGCCTGGTGCCGCGCATGGGGCCGATCAGCTCGATCATGGGCGAGATCATGCAGATCGCGATACCGGTCGACGAGAAGAAGATCAGCCCGATGGCCGTGCGCGAGTACGCCGACTGGGTGCTTCGGCCCCGGCTGCTGGCGGTGCCCGGCGTCGCGCAGGTCATCCCCATCGGCGGCGAGGTGCGGCAGTTCCAGGTGCAGCCGAACACGGCACGCATGGCCGAACTCGGTATCACGCACGACCAGCTGGAGGCGGCGCTGCGCGGCTTCTCGGCCAACACCTCAGGCGGCTTCCTGGAGCTCAACGGGCGCGAGTACCTCATCCGCCACCTGGGCCGCACCTCGCGGCTGGAAGACCTGAGCAACCTGGCCGTGGGCAGCAACCGTGGTCAAGCGATCCTGCTGCGGCAGATCGCCGAGGTGACTTTCGCCGCGGCCATCAAGCGCGGCGAGGGCGGCTTCGAAGGCAAGCCGGCGGTCATCCTGGGCATCCAGAAGCAGCCCACCGCCGACACCATCGCGCTCACGCGCACCATCGAAGAAGCGCTCACAGGGCTGAAGGCTTCGCTACCCGCGGGCATGGAAGCACCGCGCGTGACGTTCCGGCAGGCCAGCTTCATCGAGGCCTCGATCACCACGCTGCAAGGCAAGCTGATCGGCGCGTCGGTTTTCGTCGCGGTGATCCTGTTCTTCTTCCTCGGCACGGTCCGGCCCACCGTGATCGCGCTGACGGCGATCCCGGTGTCGATCTTCATCACCGCGCTGGTCTTCCGCTACTTCGGCCTGTCGATCAACACGATGACGCTGGGTGGCCTGGCGATCGCCATCGGCGGCCTGGTGGACGACGCCGTGGTGGATGTGGAAAACATCCTGCGCCGGCTGAAGGAGGACCGGGCGCGCCACCCACAGCACCGCCTGCACCCGCTGCAGCTGGTGGCCAAGGCCTCCATGGAGGTGCGTTCGGGCATCCTGTACGCCACCGTCATCATCGTGCTGGTGTTCCTGCCGCTGTTCGCGCTGCCAGGCATTGAAGGGCGGCTGTTCGTGCCGCTGGGCGTGGCCTTCATCGCCTCGACGCTGGCGTCGCTGCTGGTGTCGGTGACGGTGACGCCGGTGCTCAGCTACTACCTGCTGCCCCGCCTGAAGACGCTGGACCACGGTGACACGCGCGCCCTGGCCTGGTTGAAGAAGCGCTACCGCGGCGGCCTGCAGGCGGTGCTGAACCGCCCCAAGGCTGCCCTGACAGCCGCCGGCATGGCGGTGCTGGTGGCGGGTGCCGCCGTGCCCTTCTTCCCCACGACCTTCCTGCCGCCCTTCAACGAAGGCACATTGCTGGTGGGCATCCGCCTGAACCCCGGTGTCACGCTCACCGAGAGCTCGGCGTTGGCGCGGCAGGCCGAGGTGCTGATCTCGCAAGTGCCGGAGGTCACGCACGTCGGCCGGCGCAGCGGTCGGGCTGAACTCGACGAACACGCCGAGGGTGTGCACGTCAGCGAGCTCGATGTCGGCATCGTTCCAGCGGAGCAGCTGACGCGCACCATGGACGAGGTCCGGGCCGACATCCGCAGTCGACTGGTCAACCTGCCTGCTGCCATCGAGGTCGGCCAACCAATCTCGCACCGCATCGACCACATGCTCTCGGGTGTGCGCTCGCAGATCGCGATCAAGATCTACGGCGAAGACCTGGACGCCCTGCGCGGCCAGGCTGATGCACTGCGTGCCAAGCTGGCCACCATCCCGGGCATTGCTGACCTGCAGATCGAGAAGCAGGTGCTCGCGCCACAGATCAAGGTGCGCGTGGACTACGCGGCCGCGGCGCAGTATGGCGTGCCGGCGCCGCAGATTCTGGCCACGCTGCAGGGCCTGGTGGAAGGTGAGCGAGTGGCGCAGATCGTCGAGGGCAACCGCCGCTTTGCGCTCGTGGTGCGGCTGCCGGAGTCGGCGCGTTCGATCGAGGGTTTGAGCCAGATCCTCATCGAGACCCCCAGCGGGCGGATCCCGCTGTCGAAGGTGGCGAGCGTCGAAGACAGCGACGGCCCCAACCAGATCAGCCGCGACGACGGCAAACGGCGCATCGTGCTGTCGGCCAACGCCTCGGGCCGGCCGCTGTCGGAGATCGTGGCCGACATCCGCAAGGTGGCCGCCGAGACGAAGCTGCCCGAGGGCATGTTCATCACGCTGGGTGGGCAGTTTCAGGCGCAGGAGGAAGCATCGCGACTGATCGGATTGCTGTCCATCGTGTCGCTGACGCTGATGTTCGTGGTGCTGTACACGCGCTACCAGAGCGCCGTGCTCTCGGCTTTGATCATGGTGAACATCCCGCTGGCACTGGTGGGCGCGGTGATCGGGCTGTGGTTGTCGGGCCAACCGCTCAGCGTGGCCGCCATGGTCGGCTTCGTCACGCTGGCCGGCATCTCGGTGCGCAACGGCATCCTGAAGGTCAGCCACTACATCAACCTGATGCGCTTCGAGGGCGAGCACTTCGACCAGAAGATGATCGTGCGCGGCTCGCTGGAGCGGCTGAGCCCGGTGCTGATGACGGCGCTGGTCACGGCCTTTGCGCTGGCACCGCTGCTGTTCGAGGCCGAACGTCCCGGCACAGAGGTGCTGCACCCGGTAGCCGTGGTGATCTTCTCCGGGCTCATCAGCTCGACCCTGCTCGACACCTTCCTCACGCCCGCCATGTTCTGGCTGTTCGGCCGCAAGCCGGCAGAGAAGCTCATGGATGCCAAGGACGCCGAAGCGCTGTGAGCGCGATCTCAACGATTCCCTGTTCCCACTCCACTGAAAGGAAACTCATGAAAGCCAAGCTCTACGCTGCCGCCGTCATCGCTCTCGCCTTGGCCAGCGCCGCCCATGCCGGAGGCGCACACGATCACAGCCCCAAGCATGGCGGCGTGGTCACCGAGGCCAAGGACATGGACTACGAACTGGTCGCCAAGCCGGCTGCGATCCAGTTGCACCTGCGTGACCACGGCAAGCCGGTCGACGTGTCCAAGGCCAGCGCCAAGCTGACACTGCTCAGCGGCACCGAGAAGCAGGAGGTCGAACTCAAGCCGGCCGGCGACAAGCTGGAGGCCACGGGCAGCTTCAAGGTGGGCCCTGGCACCAAGGTGGTCGCCATCGTCACGATCGCCGGCAAGCCGTCAGGAACCGTGCGGTTTGCGCTGAAGTAGGGCGGGCTCGAACATGAGCAAAGCCCAACTCCCCCAGCGCAGGACCCTGCTGATCGGCCTGGCGGCAGCGGGCCTCGTGCCCCTGTCCGGTTGCATGACGAAGCCCCTCCGCCCGGTCAATGCCGACGGCACCTACTGCTATCGCATCGGCAAGAGCTACCGCCCCAAACTGACCTGCACACCGACGGCGGTTCCGACCGATGCCGTCGAAGCCGATGCCAAGCGCTTCGAGGCCGATCCGGCGTCCCTGACCGTGTACGTGCTGCGCCGCCGCTGGGCGGATGCCAGCCTGATGGTGCCCGTGACGGTGGACGGCGCGGCCAGCATCGCAACCATTCCCGAGTCTCTGGCCCGCCTGCGCCTGAAGCCGGGCGAACACCGCCTGTCGGCGCAATGGGAGGGCCGAAGCGTGGACATCAGTGTCCAGGGACGAGCCGGTGACCTGCGCGTCGTCGAACTCATTGGTTCGGGTTGGACCTGGGGAACGAGCTTCAGCTGGGAGGCCGCTCAGACCGATGAGGTCAAATCGCGGGCGCAGGCGTCGAAACTCGTGGCCGATCTCGACCTCCGGCGTTGACGCGAACGCATCCCGACACCTGACACCACCGTGACCCCCACGATCCGAAGCTCCTTGTTTCATCCGGGTGTCGCCGCAGCGCTGGCGGCTGCGGCGCTGTTTGGCGCCGGCACGCCGATGGCCAAGCAGCTGCTGGGCACCGTGGATCCCTGGCTGCTCGCGGGACTGTTGTACCTGGGCTCCGGCGTCGGGCTGGCGCTGTGGCGCCTTTTCACGCGCGCTGAACCGGTGAAGCTAGCAGCCAATCAACGGGGCTGGCTCGCCTGCGCTGTGGTCGCGGGCGGGGTCGTAGGCCCGCTGTTGCTGATGTTCGGCTTGTCGCGCATGCCCGCGTCGGGCGCATCCTTGCTGTTGAATGCAGAGGGCGTGTTCACGGCCTTGCTGGCGTGGTCTGTCTTCAAGGAGAACTTCGATCGGCGCATTGCACTCGGGATGGTGGCCATCGTCGCCGGCGCGCTGGTGTTGAGCTGGCCCGGCGAGGCGCGCATCGGCGAGGCCTGGCCTGCGCTGGCCGTGCTGGGCGCCTGCGCGGCCTGGGCGGTGGACAATAACCTGACCCGCAAGGTGGCGCTCGCCGAGGCGACGTGGATTGCGTCGATCAAGGGGCTTGTCGCGGGCAGCGTGAACCTGGCACTCGGACTGGCCGTCGGCGCGTCCTTGCCGCCAGTGCCGTGGCTGGCCGGTGCGTTGCTGCTCGGACTCGGGGCCTACGGCATCAGCCTGACCCTGTTCGTGGTGGCGCTGCGGTACCTGGGTACCGCCCGCACGGGAGCGTACTTTTCGGTGGCACCCTTCTTTGGCGCAGCGCTTGCGGTGGCTTGGCTTGGCGAGCCGGTCACGCCGGGTCTGCTGTTGGCGGGTGCCTTGATGGCCGCTGGGGTGTGGCTGCATCTGACCGAGCGTCATGACCACGCGCATGCCCACCATGCCGAGGAGCATGACCATGAGCACGAGCACGACGAGCACCACCAGCACGAGCACGCAGAGGGTACCGTCGCTGGCCGCCACTCACATCCCCATCGGCACGAACCCCTGACCCACGCGCACGCACACTTCCCGGACGCGCACCATCGGCACGGCCACTGAGTCTGCGGGTGCACCAAGCCTGGATCGTGAGGCTTGTGGACTGACTGCTTCAGGTGATCGAGGCCTCCGTCCGCTTCTGGCCGGGGGACTAAACCGCTCGCGCGGTAGTCTCCGAGCATGGATTGTTGGTTGACGGCGTAGGCACTCATGGCGATGTTGTGAAGTGAGGCAATTGGCCTCGTTCACGACAGGAGCAACGCCATGAATGCACC
>Ga0208242_100368_pt1 | contig 35057 bp, 32 predicted proteins | sample SubbioAug_CSW13A_FD_184825 | JGI IMG/M metagenome (GOLD analysis project Ga0208242, IMG submission 184825) | Serpentinite rock and fluid subsurface biosphere microbial communities from McLaughlin Reserve, California, USA - CR12Aug_CSW13A (SPAdes) | ecosystem: Environmental > Terrestrial > Deep...
TGTTGCATCATGGCATTCCTTTCAGGCGTCGCTGGCCATCAGCAACACACCCAGCACGATCAGTGCGGCACCGGCCACGCGGGGCCACGACCACGGCTCCCCCAGCCAGAACACGCCGGCCAGCAGGGTGATGACGAAGCCCAGGCTCACCAGCGGGTAGGCCAGCCCAACGTCGAGCCTCGACAGCACCCACAGCCAGGCGACCGCGCTGACGCCGTACAGGCCCAGGCCCAGCCAGACCCAGGGGCTGGTCAGGGCCTGCCAGTAGGCGCTGCCCACGCCGGCCTGCGCCGACGGGGCCATGCCCCACTTCATGGCCAGCTGCGCCGCGGCCGACAGGCACACGCACACCACCGCCACCAGCAGGGGCACCCATTTGCCCGCCACCTCAGAGCCCCCAGGACGCCAACGCGCCCAGCAAAGTCAGCCCGGCCAGCACGGCCCAGCTGAAACGGTCGTGCAGGGCGAATTGCAGCGGGTCTTCGCCGTGCAGTTCGCGCCGGCCGGTCTTGAGCCAGATGCGCATGATCCACCACAGCAGCAACGGCACCGCCCCCCACAGCCACACCGGCTGAGCGTAAAGCTCGCGCCCGTTCTGGCTGTCGATGTACAGCGCCAGCACCATCACCGTCAGGAAGCCGCTCGCCACCCCCATGGTGCGCAGGGCGGGCAGGTCGTCCTGGTGGTAACCGCGGCCACGGGCGCGGTCCACCGCAGTGTCTTGCAGCACCTCTTCCAGTTCGGCACACCGCTTGACCAGCGCCAACCCCAGGAACAGGAACAGCGAGATCGCCAGCAACCAGTTGGACAGGTCCACGTCGGCCGCCAGTGCCCCGGCCATGAGCCGCAGCGTGTACAGGCCCGACAGCACCAGCACATCGAGCAGGGCCACGCGCTTCCAGTGGAAGGAATAGGCCAGCGTGACGGCGGTGTAGAACGCCAGCACCCCGAAGAACCCGGGCGAGACCGCCCAGGCCAGGGCGTAGGCCAACGGGAACATCAGCGCCATGGCGCCCACCGCGGGGGCGATGGCGATGCGCCCGGCCGCCAGCGGGCGGTGCCGCTTGTGGGCATGGCGGCGGTCGTTGGGCAGGTCCAGCAGGTCGTTGATGAGGTAGGTGGCCGACGCGCACAGGCCAAAAGCGACGAAGGCCAGCGCCACCTGGGCCCAGACCAGCAGCTCCCAGCGGTGCGCGGCCAGCAGCGGCACGAACAGCAAGGCGTTCTTGGCCCACTGGCTCAGCCGCACGGCCTTGAGCCACTGCCGCACCGTGGCCGGCTGGGCCGGGAACACCCGCGCCTGGGGGTGCTCGACCAGCAGGCGGCGCAGCACGGCCGGCGGCGCATTCACGGCCACCGCCTCGTGCGCGCCGGCCCATACCGGCAGGTCGGCCGAGCTGTTGCCAGCGTAGGCGTAGTGGGTGTGCCCCAGGGCCTGGGCATGCCGCTCGATCGCCTCGCGCTTGCGGTGGCGGCTGAGGTTGACATCGGCCGCCCCGGCGTTGCTGGCCAGCACGGCGTCGAAGAGCTGCAGGTGCTCGGCCACCGCCTGCGCCACCCGCGCATCGGCGGCGGTGGCCAGCACCAGCGTGCGCCCGGCGGCACGCTCGGCCCGCAACCACTCGAGCAGCGCGGGCGTGTAAGGCAGCTGGGCGGGGTCGGGCCGGGCGTGCTCGGCCACGCGGCGCTTGAACGCCGCCTTGCCCGCCAGCACCCACCACAGCAGGCGCAACAGGAACCACGGGCTGCGGCGCAACAACAGCAGCACCGATTCGTGCAGCGTGTCGCTGTGCACCAGGGTGCCGTCCAGGTCCACGTACAGCGGCGGCAAGGCGCGGCGGCGCTGGGTCGGGTTGGGAACGGGCGGGGCGGGGGTGGTCATGGTGCGCAAGATGAAGCTGGGATTGTAGGCAGGGCGCCCCTGAATCCACATGACAACGGTTACGATCCACGGCATGACGCTGCCGCCGACTTCGCCGCTGGTGTTCGTTCACCTCCTCTCCGGGCCCGACCACCGCCTGGGCGCCCTGCATTGGCGCTGCGAACCTGGGCGCCCGCAGGGCCTGATGCCGTGGCTGCAGGCGCCGGCGCTGGCCGCACTGGCAGCGGCCTTGCCTTGCCTGTGGGACGCCCGCGACGTGGCCGACTGGCCCGCGGAGCTGGGCCTGGCCCTGCAGGCCGCGGGACAGCGGGTACTGGCCACCCCCGTCACGGTCCGGCAGGCTGGTGAGCCCTGGCCGGCCGGGGCCACCTGGGTGGCCGGCGACTGGTACACCGCCCCCCCCAGCAAGCCCAACGTCGCCCAGGCCGCCTCGCGCCAGCGCGCGATGCAGCTGCTGCAGATGGTGAATGCCGATGCCGACACCCACGAACTCGAAGAGGTGTTCCGCCACGACGCGGCCCTGTCCTACCAGTTGCTGCGGCTGGTCAACACGGTGTCCGCTGGCCACCGGCGCGAGATCAGCAGCTTCGGGCAGGCCATCCTCCTGCTCGGGCGCCAGCAGCTCAAGCGCTGGCTCAACCTGCTGCTGTTCGCCGCCCGCGACGACGACGAACGCAGCGCCATGCTCATGGCGCACGTCAGCCTGCGCGCCCGCGGCATGGAACTGCTGGCCCAGGCCGCCGGCCAGGACCGTGCCACGCAGGACCAGGCCTTCATGACCGGCATGCTCTCGATGCTGGGCGTGCTGTTTGGCCAGCCACTGGTCGACATGCTGCGCACCATCCGGGTGCCCGAGGCACTGCACACGGCACTGGTGGACCGCGGCGGTGAACTGGGCGTGCTGCTCGGCGCCTGGGAGGCCGTGGAACGCGCCGAACCCGCGCCGCTGCTGGAGCACCTGGCCCGTCTGACGATCGAGCCGCCGGCCTTCAACGCGTTGCTGCTCGACGCGTGCGGCTGGATGCTGCAACTCACCCGTGGAACGCCCGGCGATGGGGCGCCTGCCTGACCCGTCGTCCCGCGGCAGCGCCGAGGCGGCCACGGTGCGGCTGGACCTGGCCGGCTTCATCACCGGCTGGAGCGACGCCGCCACCACCCAGTTCGGCTACCGGGCCGACGAGGTGGTGGGCCGCCACCTGCTGCTGCTGAGCCACCCCGACGACAGCGACTTTGCCGAACTCGAGCCTCCCCCGAACGGGGCGCAAGAGGCCAGCACCACCGTCGTGCGGCGCAACAAGTCGGGCGAAACCGTGCGCCTGCGCCTGACGCTACGGGTGGCAACCGACGCCGACGGCGACCCAACCGGCCTGGTGGCCACCTACCAGCCGCTGAACACCGACGTCGCGCCCGAGGCGCGCCTGCGGCTCTACGTCAGCCTGATCGAGGACAGCAGCCAGGGCGTGCTGGTGACCGACACCGAAGGCCGCATCGTGATGGTCAATGCCGCGTTCAGCCGGCTGACGGGCTACACCGACCAGGAAGCCCTGGGCCAGACCGCCGACCTGCTGAGCGTGGGCCGCGACGGCAGCGATTTTCTGCCGCAGATCCAGGGCGCCCTGCGCGGCGCCGGGCTGTGGCTGGGCGAGGTGGTGGGCCGGCGCAAGAACGGCGAGGTGGTGCCGCTGTCGCTGAGCATCAGCACCGTGAGCGACGGCCATGGCACCCTCACGCACGCCTTCGTCATATTTTCCGACATCACCAGCCCCCGCGAAACCGAGTCGCGGCTGCAGCACCTGGCCAACTTCGACACCGTCACCGGCCTGCCCAACCGCCTGCTGTTGAGCCAGCTGCTGGGGCAGACGCTGACCCAGGCCAAACGCGACAACGGCCTGGGCGCCGTGCTGGTGGTGCAACTGCTGCGCCTGAGCCACATTTACGACACACTCGGCCACGAGGTGGGCGACGACCTGGTGGCCCAGGCGGGGCAGCGGCTCAAACAGGCGTTGCGGGAGCAGGACATCCTCTCGCGGCTGGGCCACGACAAACTGGCCATCGCCCTGCCCAACATGCGCAAGCACGAACACGCCGCACTGGTGGCACACAAGGTGCTCGCGCTGCTGCGCCCGGCCTACGCAGTGGGTGGCCTGGCGGTGGACTGCCCGGTGAGCGTGGGCATTGCCCTCTACCCCGACAACGGCATGGACACCGCCGCGCTGCTGCGCTGCGCCGAACTGGCCAACCAGCGTGCCGTGGCCGCCGACCCGCCGCTGGCCTACTTCAGCCAGGAGATGAACGAGCGCGCCACCGAGCGCTTCCGCGTCGAGGGCGAATTGCGCCACGCGCTGGCCCATGGCGAACTGCTGCTCTACCACCAGCCCAAGGTCAGCCTGCGCACCGGCCGCATCGTCGGCGCCGAGGCCCTGGTGCGCTGGCAGCACCCGCGGCTGGGCCTGCTGGGGCCGGGTCACTTCGTGCCCATCGCCGAAGACTCCGGCCTCATCCTCGAGCTGGGCGACTGGGTGCTGCACGAGGCCTGCCGGCAGCTGCGCGACTGGCAGGCCCGCGGGCTGGCCATGCCGCCGCTGGCCGTCAACCTGTCGGCCCGCCAGTTCGACAAATACCTGCCCAAGCGGCTCGACGCCCTGCTGGCCACGCACGATCTCGCACCCCAGCAGCTCAAGCTCGAAATCACCGAAAGCCTGATGGTGCGCGGCGCCGACGAGGTCATCCCCATCATGAACGAACTCGCCGCCATGGGCCTGGGCATTGCGCTGGACGACTTCGGCACCGGCTACTCCAGCCTGGCCTACCTCAAGAAATTCCCCATCACCACGCTCAAAATCGACCGCGCCTTCGTCACCGGCATCCCCCACCAGGGCGACGACTGCGCCATTGCGCGCGCCATCGTCACCATGGGGCAGCAGATGCGGCAGGAAATCGTCGCCGAAGGCGTGGAGACCACCGCCCAGATGGCGTTCCTGCGAGCCCTGGGCTGCGACCAGCTGCAGGGTTACCTGTTCAGCCCCCCCGTGCCCGCGGCCGACTACGAACGCCTGGTGCAACAAGACATCCGACTCCCCCTGCATTGACCCCATGGAGACCCTGACCACCCCGGCCTTGCTGGCCACGGCCGCCTTTGCCGCCGGCGTGCTCAACGCCATCGCCGGCGGCGGCAGCTTCCTCACCTTCCCGGCGCTGGTGTTTGCCGGGGTGCCCCCCATCGTGGCCAACGCCACCAGCGCCCTGGCCGTGAGCCCCGGCTACCTGGGCAGCACGCTGGGCTTCAAGCACGAGCTGCTGCGCCTGCCGCGCGAGCGCCTGCGCCAGGAAACGCTGCTGGCCGCCGCCGGCGGCGTGGCCGGCGCCCTGCTGCTGCTGGTGACGCCGGCGCGGGTGTTCAGCGGTCTGGTGCCGTGGCTGCTGCTGTTTGCCACCGTGCTGTTCGTGGCGGGCCCCTGGCTGGCGCGGCGCGGGCACAGCGGAGACCCGCAAGACCACCCCTGGACCCGCTGGCGCCCGCTGGGGCTGCTGGCGGTGTCGGTGTATGGGGGCTACTTCAACGGCGGGCTCGGCATCTTGCTGCTGACGCTCTACACCCTCACCGGCGAGCGCCACCTGATCACCGCCAACGCCATGAAGAACCTCAACTCGCTGGTGCTGTCGCTGCTGTCGGTGGCCACCTTCGCCCTGGCAGGGGCCATTGCCTGGGGCCCGGCGGTGCTGATGATGGTGGCCGCCACCGCCGGGGGTTACGCCGGCGCGCACTGGTCCCGGCGGGTACCGGTGGCCTGGTTGCGCGGGGTGGTGGTGGCCACCGGGCTGGGCATGAGCGCGGTGTTCTTCCTGCGGGCCTGAGCCCACACACCGCGGAGTTGGCGAGTATCAGTTGTCGGCCGTGAACCCGATGCGTTTGATGATGGGTGCCCAGTTCGCGCTGGAATCCTTGAGCGCCTGGGCCAGGGCTTCGGGGGTGGAGGGCGCCGCCGTCATCCCGAAGGTGTCCAGGGTTTCCTTGAGCTGCGGCTGCACCAGCACCTGCTGCAGCGCCGCGTTCAGCGCCTTGACCGTGGCTGGAGGCGTTTTGGCCGGCAGGTAAAAACCGTACCACTCGGTCAACGACACGTCTTTGTAGCCCTGCTCGGCAAAGGTGGGCACGTTGGGGGTGAAGGGGTTGCGCTTCAGACCCGAGGTGCCCAGCACCCGGACCCGCCCTTCGGGCACGTAACGCAAGAACTCCCCCACAGGGCTGATCATCGACGGCAGCTGGCCGCTCAACAGGTCGGGCATGGCCGCCACGGTGCCGCGGTAGCCCACGTGCGTCAGCCCCACGCCGGCCGAGCGGCTCAGCTCCACGCCCAGGAAGTGCAGCGTGGAGCCCAGCGCCGGCGAGCCAAAGTTGGCCGACTGGGGGTTGGCCTTGGCCCAGGCCATGAACTGCGGAATGGTCTTGACATCGGCCGGCACGCCGGGGCCCACGGCAAAGGCCGCGTCAAAGGTCGCCCCCATGGAGACGGGCGTCAGGTCCACCTCGGGCTGGTAGGGCAGCGATTTGTAGGTATGCGGGTAGATGCCCAGCATGGACATGGGCGTGAGCAGGATGGTGGCGCCATCGGGGGCGGCAGCCTTCACCGCCGACACCGCCACCTGACCGCCGGCACCGGTGCGGTTTTCCACCACCACGCTCCTGGCATACACCGAGGCGAGCCGCTCGGCCACGCGGCGGGCCAGCACGTCGGGGGTGCTGCCGGGCGGGAAGCCGACCACGACCTTGGCCACGTCGAGCGTGGTTTGGGCATGGCTGGCACCAAAAGGCGCCAGCAACGACGCAGCGAGGACGGCGCTGGCCACAAAGGTTCTGCGGGGCAAGGGGTGCATGGTGTCTCCGGTGGGTGGGGTTGAAAGAAAAGGGAGTCGGGCGGGATCAGGCGGCTTGCGGCTCGCCGGCGGCGTACCACTGGCGCAGCACGTTCTTTTGCACCTTGCCGGTGCCGCCCACGGGCAAGGCATCGACAAAGCGGACGTCGTCGGGCACCCACCACTTGGCCACCCGGGTGTGCAGGAAGTCGAGCACCTCCTGCTTTTCCAGCGTGTGCTGCGGTTTGCGGACGATGAACAGCAGCGGCCGCTCGTCCCACTTGGGGTGAGGAATGCCGATCACGGCCGCCATCGCCACAGCAGGGTGGGCCATGGCGGCGCTTTCCAGGTCGATGGAGCTGATCCACTCGCCGCCGCTCTTGATCACGTCCTTCACACGGTCGCGGATGGTGAGCACGCCGCTGGCGTCGATGGTGGCGATGTCGCCGGTCGGGAACCAGCCGTCCACCAGCGCCGAACGGTCGGCCTTGTAGTAACGCTCCACGATCCAGGCCCCGCGCACCATCAGCTCCCCCTGCGAGGTGCCGTCCTTGGGCAGGGGGCAGCCGCGCTCGTCGACCACCTGGATCTCGATGCCCGGCAAGGGCTTGCCCTGCTTGGCCAACAGCGCATAACGCTCCTGCGGCGGGCGTTTCAGGTCTTGCGGGCCCAGGGCGCTCAGGGTGGCGATGGCGGTGGTCTCCGTCATGCCCCAGCCGTGGCGCACCTCCACGCCGTGTCGTTCCTGGTATTTGGCGATCAACGCCTCGGGCATGGCGGTGCCACCCACGCAAATCCGCTTCAGGCTGGACAAGCCCGCGCCGAGTTGCTCCAGGTGCTGCGCCACGCCCAGCCAGATGGTCGGCACCGCACCGCTGACGGTGACCTGCTCGGCCTCCATCAGCCCGTAAAGGGACGGCGCGTCGAGCTTGGGGCCGGGCAGCACCAGCTTGGCGCCCGAAATGAGGGCCGCATACGGTATGCACCAGCCGTTGATGTGGAACATGGGCACCACGGGCAGCACCGCCTCCTGCGGCGACAGGCAGAGCACGGCCGGCAGGCAGGCGGTGGTGGCGTTGAGCACGAGCGCCCGGTGCGAGTACAGCACCCCCTTGGGGTGGCCGGTGGTGCCCGAGGTGTAGCACAGCGCGGCGCCGGCGGTCTCGTCCAGCACCGGCCAGTCGAACTCGGTGCTGTGCGGGGCGATCAGGTCTTCGTAAACGAGCACGCCCGGCCCGCCCTCGATGGCCACCTGATTCGCCGCGTCGGTCAGGCAGATCCACGCCTTCACCGTCGGGCAGCGCGGCGCCAGCTCGCGCACCAGCGGCGCGAACGTGGCGTCGAAGCACACCACTTCGTCTTCGGCGTGGTTGATGATGTAGACCGGCTGGTCGGGGTGCAGGCGCGGGTTGCAGGTGTGCATGACCATGCCGCTGCCCGAGACGGCGTAATACGCCTCCAGGTGGCGGTGGTTGTTCCAGGCGATGGAGCCAACCATGCTGCCCGGCCGCAGCCCCAGACCGCGCAGCGCGTGGGCCAGTTGCGCGGCGCGCTGCGCCATCTGCCCGAAGGTGTAGCGGTGCAAGGGCCCGTGCGTCTCACGGGAAACGATTTCCTGTTCCGCGAACTGGCTGGCGCCGTGTGACAGAACCCCGGAGATCAGCAGCGGGCGGTTCATCATCAGACCCGGTTGGTGCATGGCAAGGCTTTCATGGCTTTTAGTCAACTACGATTGACACTGCAATGATTTTGCCGACTGGCCGACTTGTGTCAATGCACATTGACACTTGATTCATTGGTGTTTTCCCGCGGGACATCCCGCTCTTACACTCCGCTCAGGACAAGGGACGCAACATGGCAACAAAGAAGGTTTACCTGCGCAACCTGCTGCTCAAGCGGTCCAGCTGGTTTGAGGACAAAGTACTGGAGAAGGCCAGGCTGCACGGGTACGACCGCATCACGCCGGCCATGAGCCGGATGTTCGGTCACATGTCCGGCCAGCCGATCGGCATCTCCGAGCTCGCCCGCCGGCTGGGCGTGAGCCGCCAGGCGGTGCACAAGACCGCCAACGAAGCCGCCCAGCTCGGCCTGATCGAATTCGTACCCGATCCGAACCACGCCCGCATCGTGCGCCTGCAGTTCTCGCAGGCAGGCTGGGCCATGTCGACGCAGGCAGCCAAGAATTTCGACGAGATCGAGGACACCCTCAAGGCGCGCCTGGGCAGCCGCCACCTGAACCAGCTCAAACGGTTGCTGGCCATGGCCTGGGACGAGGCCGACGACCCAACCACCTAATTGTCAATTTATATTGACATAACTTTAGAAACTTTGAGATGATCCAGCCGTTCAAGCTTTCTGGAAAATCTCATGGAGTTCTTGCCCCGCCCCCTGTTCAGCGCCGACCACGAAGCTTTCCGTGACCAGGTGCGCCGCTTCTGCGAAAAGGAAGTGGCCCCCCACCACGCCAGCTGGGAGCAAGCCCACGGGGTACCCCGTGCGGCCTGGCAACTGGCGGGCCGCAACGGCCTGCTGTGCTGCTGGCTGCCAGAGGAATACGGTGGCCCCGGCGGCGACCTGCTGTTCGACCTGATCGTCTGCGAAGAGCTGGGGCGCATTGGCGCCACCGGCCCTGGCTGGCCCCTGCATTCGGTGATCGTGGCGCCCTACATCGCGCACCACGGCACGCCCCGCCTGAAACAACAGGTGCTGCCGCAGATGGTGAGTGGCGAGAAGGTGGGCGCCATCGTCATGACCGAGCCCGGCACCGGCAGCGACGTGGCGGCCATACGCACGCGGGCCGAACGGCGCGGCGACCAGTGGGTGATCAACGGCCAGAAAACCTTCATCACCAACGGCCACAACGCCGACGTGATGGTGGTGGCCTGCAAGACCGACCCGGAGCGCGGCGCACAGGGGGTGTCGCTGTTCGTCGTGACCAGCGACATGCCGGGGTTCTCGCGCGGCAAGAACCTGCAGAAAATCGGCCAGCACGCGCAGGACACGGCCGAGCTGTTTTTCGACAACGTCGCCGTGCCCGACGACCACCTGCTGGGTGAAGTAAACAAGGGCTTCAAGTACCTGATGCAGGAGCTGGCGCAGGAGCGGCTGCTGGTGTCGGTGCAATGCCAGGCCCGGGCCGAGGCCGCTTTCGAATGGACGGTACAGTACGTGAAGGAGCGCCAGGCGTTCAAGCAACGCGTGGCCGACTTCCAGAACACGCGCTTCAAGCTCGCCGGGCTGTTCGCCGAACTGCAGGCTGGCCGCGCCTACTGCGACCGCCTGATCGAGCTCCACCTGGCCGGCCGACTCGATGCCGTGGGTGCCTCGTCGGGCAAACTGTGGCACTCGGAACTGCTGGCCCGCGTGACCGACGAATGCCTGCAGCTCCATGGGGGTTACGGCTACATGCAGGAGTACCCGATCGGCCGCGCCTACGTGGATGCCCGCATCGAACGCATCTACGCCGGCACCTCGGAGATCATGAAAGAAATCATTGCCCGCTCGGTCTGCGACGACATCAAAAAATGAACGACACCTTTTCCAACCCCGACCAGGCGCTGATCCAGCGCTTCCTGGCGTCCGACCGCCAGCCCATGGCGTTCGACGCCAACCCCATGGCCGTGGCACTCGGGGCCAGCCTGCTGGCGGTGGACGTGGAGGCCGGCCGGGTGGAGCTGCGCTTTGCGCCGCAGGGCCTGTTCATCCAGGGCACCGGGGTGTTGCAAGGCGGGGCCGTCACCGCCATGCTGGACTTTGCCATGGCGTTTGCCACCCTGGCGCGGCTGCCCCTGGGCCGCTCGTGCGCCACGGTCAACCTCAACACCGCCTTTCTGCGGCCGGCCCCCCAGGGGGCCTACATCGCCGTGGGCGAGGTGGAGCGCCTGGGCAAGGCCATGGCCTTCACCCACGCCCGGCTGTTGCGCGCCGAGGATGGCACCGCCGTGGCCACCGGCACCTCGACCCTGGCCGTCCTCTGACGGCCGCGGGTCAGCCCCACACCTCGGCCAACGCCGCCCAGGCGGCCTCGATGGGCGGCTCGGCGGCGCGTTTGGCCAGGCAAACGAAACTGAGCACGCAGTCCAGCGCGACCCGATCGGCCACCACCAGGCCGCGCGCCTGCGCCTCGCGGATGGCTACCGAATCGCGCACCAGGCTGAGGCCCACGCCGGAGCGCACCAGGTCCAGCATGGACGCTTCCTGGTCCACCTGCGCCACGCGGCGCACGCTCAGGCCCAGCGGTGCCAGCGCCCGCCGCAACAGCCGGTGGTGCGCGCTGGCCACGGGGGTTTCGATCCACGGCAGGCTGGCCAGACCGCGCCAGTCCTGCCCCAACACCTGCGGCCCCCAGCCGGCTGGCGCCAGCACGCGGTAGGTGAAGGGGGTGAGCGCACGCACCTTGAAGGGGGCGCCAGCGCGCTCCTCGTTCGGGTCGCCCAGGTAGAAGCCCACGTCGAGTTCGCCGGCCTCCAGCCGCGCCAGCACCTCGCCGCTCATGCCCTGGCGCAGCACCGTCTGCAGCTGCGGAGCCGACTCCACCAGCGCCTTCAAAAACGCCCCCAGCCGGGTGAATTCGGGATCAAGGATGGTGCCGATGCCCAGCGTGCCGCGCACCTGGGTGTGCAGGCGCTGCGCGGCGCCCACGAATTCGCGCTGGGCTTCCAGCACCTTGTCGGCCAGCGGCAGCAGCGCGGCGCCATCGGGCGTGAGGCGCATGCCGCGCGGGGTGCGCTCGAACAGGCGCAGATTCAGCCGCTCCTGCAGGGCTTTCACCTGCAGGCTGACGGCGGGCTGGGTGAGGTGCAGGCGCTCGGCCGCCCGCGACAGGCTGCCCTCGCGGGCCACGGCGGCGAACACGCGCAACGCGGCAATGTCCATAACCCGATATTAAACAAACTTATGCATTACCGCAGAATTTCTCAGTTTTCAAACCCGGCCGGCTCCGCTACAGTGAGGCGCATTGCCATATCTCATCCTTAGACGAACCATGAGCCAGACCCCCACCCCCATCGGTCATTACATCCAGGGCCAAGTGGCTGCCGGTGCCAGCGGCCGCGCGCAAGACGTGTTCAACCCCGCCACCGGCGCCGTGACCGGCCGCGTGGCCCTGGCCAGCACGTCGGAAGTGAACACCGCCGTGGCCGCCGCGCACGCCGCCTTCCCGGCCTGGGCCGACACCTCGCCGCTGCGCCGCGCGCGCATCATGTTCAAGTTCCTGGAACTGCTCAACCAGCACCGGGACGACCTGGCCCGCATGATCACCGCCGAGCACGGCAAGGTGTTCACCGACGCGCAGGGCGAGGTCACCCGCGGCATCGAGATCGTGGAATTCGCCACCGGTATTCCGCAACTGCTCAAGGGCGACTACACAGAGCAGGTGTCCACCGGCATCGACAACTGGACCATGCGCCAGCCCCTGGGCGTGGTGGCCGGAATCACGCCGTTCAACTTCCCCGTGATGGTGCCCATGTGGATGTTCCCGGTGGCGATTGCCTGCGGCAACACCTTCGTGCTCAAGCCCAGCCCCATTGACCCCTCGCCTTCGCTGTTCATTGCCGACCTGCTCAAGCAGGCCGGCCTGCCCGACGGCGTGTTCAACGTGGTGCAGGGCGACAAGGAAGCCGTGGACGCGCTGCTGCACCACCCCGACGTGAAGGCGGTGAGCTTCGTCGGCTCCACCCCCATCGCCAACTACATCTACGAAACCGGTGCGCGCCACGGCAAGCGGGTGCAAGCCCTGGGCGGCGCCAAGAACCACATGGTGGTGATGCCCGACGCCGACGTGAACCAGGTGGTGGATGCCCTCATCGGCGCGGCCTACGGTTCGGCCGGCGAGCGCTGCATGGCCATCAGCGTGGCGGTGCTGGTGGGCGACGTGGCCGACAAGGTCATGCCCGCCCTGGTGGAGCGCACCAAGGCGCTCAAGGTGCTCAACGGCACCAACCTGGCGGCCGAAATGGGCCCCATCGTCACCGACGTGGCGCGCCAGCGCATCAGCGGCTACATCGACGCCGGCGTGCAAGAAGGCGCACAGCTGCTGGTGGACGGGCGCGGCTTTGACGGCACCCAGGCCGGCGAGGGCTGTGCCAACGGCTTCTGGCTCGGCGGCACGCTGTTCGACCACGTCACGCCCGAGATGAAGATCTACAAGGAAGAGATCTTTGGCCCGGTGCTGGCCTGCGTGCGGGTGCCCGACTTCGCCACCGCAGTGCAGCTCATCAATGACCACGAATTCGGCAACGGCACCGCCTGCTTCACCCGCGACGGCAACGTCGCGCGCGAGTTCGCCCGGCGCATCCAGGTGGGCATGGTGGGTATCAACGTGCCCATTCCGGTGCCCATGGCCTGGCACGGCTTTGGCGGCTGGAAACGCAGCCTGTTTGGCGACATGCACGCCTACGGCGAAGAAGGTGTGCGCTTCTACACCAAGCAAAAGAGCGTGATGCAGCGCTGGCCCGAGAGCATCGGCAAAGGCGCCGAGTTCGTGATGCCCACCTCCAAGTAAGCCCGCCCACCACCCACCGAGGAGACAACCCCGTGGACCACACCTACGATTACATCGTGGTGGGCGCTGGCACTGCCGGCTGCCTGCTGGCCAACCGGCTCAGCGCCAACCCGGCACACCGGGTGCTGCTGCTGGAAGCCGGCCCGCCCGACAACTACCACTGGATCCACATCCCGGTGGGCTACCTGTACTGCATCGGCAACCCGCGCACCGACTGGCTCTACCAGACCGAACCTGACGCCGGCCTCAACGGGCGGCGGCTGCGCTACCCGCGCGGCAAGACGCTGGGTGGCTGCAGCAGCATCAACGGCATGATCTACATGCGCGGCCAGAGCCGCGACTACGACCAGTGGGCGCAGCTGACGGGTGACGACGCCTGGCGCTGGGCCAACTGCCTGCCCGACTTCATGGCCCATGAGGACCATTACCGCCTGGACCCCGAACACGACGGCCAAAGCCACCCGGCCTTTGCGGCGGTGCATGGCAACGGCCGAATGGGCAGCACCGGCGAATGGCGGGTGGAAAAACAGCGCCTGCGCTGGGAGGTGCTCGACGCCTTCGCCCAGGCGGCCCAGCAGGCCGGCATCCCGGCCAGCAGCGATTTCAACAGCGGCAGCAACGAAGGCGTGGGCTACTTCGAGGTCAACCAGAAAGCCGGTTGGCGCTGGAACGCGGCCAAGGCCTTTTTGCGCCCGGTGCGCCACCGGCCCAACCTCACCGTGTGGACCGGCGCCCAGGTGAAACGCCTGACGCTGGAAACCACCGACGGCAGCCAGCGCTGCACCGGCGCCGAAGTGGTCAAAGGCGGCCAGACCCTGACCGTGCGGGCGGCCCGTGAAGTGGTGCTGAGCGCTGGGGCCATCGGGTCGCCGCAGATCCTGCAGCTGTCGGGCATTGGGCCGGCCCAGTTGTTGCACCAACACGGCATTGCGGTGCAGGCCGACCTGCCCGGCGTGGGCCGCAACCTGCAAGACCACCTGCAGATCCGTGCCGTGTTCAAGGTGCAGGGTGTCAAGACCCTCAACACCCTGGCCAACAGCCTGTGGGGCAAGGCCATGATCGGGCTGGAATACGCGCTCAAGCGCAGCGGCCCCATGAGCATGGCACCCAGCCAGCTCGGCGCCTTCACCCGCAGCTCGCCCGCCCACGAATGGCCCAACGTGGAATACCACGTGCAGCCGCTGAGCCTGGACGCCTTTGGCGAGCCCTTGCACCCCTTCCCGGCCTTCACCGCCAGCGTGTGCAACCTCAACCCCAGCAGCCGCGGCACGGTGCAGATCCGCAGCCCGCGCTTTGAAGACGCGCCCGCCATCGCGCCCAACTACCTCTCCACCGACGACGACCGCCAGGTCGCTGCCGACAGCCTGCGCCTGACGCGCCGCATCGTGGCCCAGCCGGCACTGGCCAAGTACCGGCCCGAGGAATTCAAGCCCGGGGTGCAGTACCAGAGTGACGAGGACCTGGCCAAGCTGGCCGGCGACATTGCCACCACCATCTTCCACCCGGTGGGCACCACCGCCATGGGCCGCGACGGCGATCCGATGGCCGTGCTCGACAGCCAGATGCGGGTGCGAGACAGCCGCGGCGGCCGCATCGCGGGATTGCGCGTGGTGGACGCCGGTGCCATGCCCACCATCACCAGCGGCAACACCAACAGCCCCACGCTGATGATGGCGGAGAAAGCGGCACGCTGGATGGCGGCGGGGGTTTGACGCCACACGCCCGCAACACGACAATTCCCGGGTTATTCCCTATGCCCCAGGCCGGTGCGCCTGCCTAGAATGCAGTCACTCGCAGGTTGCTGGCTCTGTCCAGGCACCTCACGCGAGAGGACCGAGGAGACAACCCAACTCGAACAACACAAGACCTAGCGTCCTCAGAGATGCAACCATTCAACGCCGGCCCCGTGCCGGCGTTTTCTTTTGGGGTGGCGTCAGGCGCGTTCGTTCAACAGGCTGCCCACGGTGCGGTCGGCCGTGCGCAACACCTGCAGATTGGCCTTGTAGGCAAAACTGGCCGACATCTGCTCCACCACCTCCTGCTCCAGGTTCACCCCCGGTCGATCGGCTTTCTGCACACGGGTCTCCACACCACCCTCGGGCTGGGACTGGGCCTGCACCTCGTCGCGGCGAAAACCGGGCGTGTTGGCATTCGCCACGTTGTTGGCCGCGCTGTTCAGGCGCATTTGCGCCGACTGCATGCCCGACTGGGCGATGGATAACACGTTCACTTTGAGCACTCCGCAAACGGGCCCAGTGTACGCCCCGAGCCCTGTCGCGCCAAGCCCCGCGCAGAAAACCCCCTTGTGCATGCGGTTTGATCTGGCTCAAATCCCGCCCCAGTGTTAGGCACGATACTGCACATCGCTTCCAGAAAAGAAGCATTAAAGTGCACGTCAACCACCCTGGAGACCCCATGAGCCAAGAAGACACCCTGATCGAAACCCCCGAGTCCGTTCACAGCGACCGCTTTGTCGAAGTCAGCTACGACGACGCCATCCCCAACAACGTGGACCTGTCGTCCGACCGGCAGCTGCTCAAGGCGCTGGAAAGCTGGCACCCTGGCTACCTGGACTGGTGGAAGGACATGGGACCGGACGGCTTCCAGGAAGCCGACGTGTACCTGCGCACCGCCGTGGGCGTGGACCCGGCGGGCTGGGCCAAGTTCGGCTACGTGAAAATGCCCGAATACCGCTGGGGCATCCTGCTGGCACCCAAGGTGGAAGGCCGCACCATTCCCTGTGGCCGCCACAAGGGCGAGCCGGCCTGGCAGGAGGTGCCGGGTGAATACCGTTCGCTGCTGCGCCGCCTCATCGTCATCCAGGCCGACACCGAACCCGCTTCCGTGGAACAGCAGCGCTACCTGGGCAAGACCGCGCCCAGCCTGTACGACATGCGCAACCTGTTCCAGGTGAACGTGGAGGAAGGCCGCCACCTGTGGGCCATGGTGTATCTGCTCGTCAAGTACTTTGGCAAGGACGGCCGCGAGGAAGCCCAGGCCCTGCTGGAGCGCCGCAGCGGCCAGCAGGACAACCCGCGCATCCTGGGCGCCTTCAACGAGCGCACGCCCGACTGGCTGAGCTTCTTCATGTTCACCTACTTCACCGACCGCGACGGCAAGATGCAGCTGGCCGCGCTGGCCGAAAGCGGCTTCGACCCGCTGAGCCGCAGCTGCCGCTTCATGCTGACGGAAGAGGCGCACCACCTGTTCGTGGGTGAAACCGGCGTGGGCCGCACCATCGAGGCCACCTGCGCCGCGATGCAGAAGGCCGGTATCACCGACCCGTACGACACCGAAGCCATCCGCAAGCTGGGCGTGGTGGACCTGCCGCTGCTGCAGCGCAAGGCCAACTTCCACATGAGCGTGACGCGCGACCTGTTCGGCTCCGAGATCTCCTCCAACGCCGCCGACGCCTTCAGCGCCGGGCTCAAGGGCCGCTTCAACGAGGCCAACCTGAAGGACGACCACGAACTGCAGAACGATACCTACGCCGTGGAGCGCGTGGTGGACGGCCAGCTGGTGACCGAAGATGTGCCCGCCCTGCGCGCCATCAACAGCCGCCTGCTGGACGACTACATCGCCGACTGCCAGGGGGGCATCGACCGCTGGAACAAGACGATCGAGAAGTACGGCATCGACTTCCGCATCCGCCAGCCGCACAAGGGCTTCAACCGCCGCATCGGCGAGTTCGCCGGCCACCGCATCAGCCCCGACGGCCGACTGCTCACCGAAGCCGAATGGGCGGCTGGCCAGGGCGAGTGGCTGCCGAACGACGCCGACATGGCCTTCATCAACTCGCTGATGCAGCCCTGCCACAAGCCGGGCGAGTACGCCAGCTGGATCGCCCCGCCCCGCATGGGCATCAACCAGCAGCCGGTGGACTACGAGTACGTGAAGATCGACTGATCAGGCGCGGCGATTGAGCAGGGCGTGCAGGAGGATGGCCCCGAAAGTGGCCGTCCCGATGCCGCCCAGCGCGAAGTCGCCGAACTTGAGGGTGTAATCGCCCGTGCCCAGCACCAGGGTGATGGCCGCGACCAGCAGGTTCTTGTTGTCGGAGAAGTCCACCTTGTTGTCCACCCAGATCTTGGCGCCGGCAATGGCGATCAGACCGAACACCACGATGGACACGCCCCCCATGACGGCCAGCGGAATGGCCTGGATGACGGCGCCGAACTTGGGGCTGAACCCCAGCAGGATGGCCATGGCACCGGCCACCACGAAGATGGCGGTGGAGTAGATCTTGGTCGCGGCCATCACGCCGATGTTCTCGGCGTAGGTGGTCACACCGGTGCCCCCGGCGCTGCCGGCCACCATGGTGGCGACGCCATCGCCCATGAAGGCGCGGCCCATGTAGATGTCGAGGTTCTTGCCGGTCATGGCCGTCACGGCCTTGATGTGCCCCAGGTTCTCGGCCACCAGGATGATGGCCACCGGCGCGATGAGCAACATGGCGTTGGCGCTGAACACCGGCGCACTGAAGTTGGGCATGCCGATCCAGGCCGCATGGGCGATGCCGCTCAAGTCCAGGGGCTTGCCCAGGCCCATGCCGTTGGTCAGCACCGCGTACACCACGCTGGCCACGATCAACCCCATGAGGATGAGCAGGCGTTGCACCATGCCCTTGGTGAACACCGCCACCAGCGCCACGCTCACGAAGGTGATGCCCTGCATCCACGCATCGAACCCGGTGGGCGCCATGTTCTTGATCGGGATGTGCGCCAGGTTCAGGCCGATGACGGCCACCACCGAGCCGGTCACCACCGGCGGCATGAAGCGCTCGATCCAGCCGGTGCCGATGGCCTGCACGATGGCCCCGATGATGAAGTACAGCAGGCCGCAGGCAATGATGCCGCCCAGCGCCACACCGATGTTGGCGTTGGGCCCCTGCCCGGCGTAGCCGCTGGCCGCGATCACCACGCCAATGAAGGCAAAGCTGGAGCCGAGGTAGCTGGGCACCTTGCCGCCGGTCATGACGAAGAAGATGAGCGTGCCGATGCCGCTCATCAGGATGGCGACGTTGGGGTCGAAGCCCATGAGGATGGGCGCCAGCACCGTGGCGCCGAACATGGCGATCAGGTGCTGCACGCCCATCACGGCCGTCTGGGGCCAGGGCAGGCGCTCGTCGGGGCCGATGACGCCGCCGGCCTGCAGCGCCGCGTCGGATTTTTCTGTCCACTGGAACATGGGGTTCTCACTCCTCGAAGGTTGATTGGTGGCGAGATTCTGCCTGCGCGCCCCAGCTTGGGGCAAGTTTCGCGTCAGCTTTGACGCCGACGCGATAGCCGCCGGGCCAACCATGCGAATAATGTGCCCACCGGAGACACGCATGACCACAACCACATCGCCCGCACACCCCACCCACGCCGCCGCGCCCTACGTGCCGCAGATACGCCTGTACCAGGACTGGCTGCGCGACCAGCGCGGCCTCGCCTTTGGCGACTACGACGCGCTGTGGCGCTGGTCCACCACCGACCTCCCCGGCTTCTGGCAGAGCATCTGGGACTATTTCCAGATGCAGTCGCCCACACCACACACCGCGGTGCTGGAAGGGGGCCCAATGCCGCACGTGCACTGGTTCCCCGGTGCCCAGGTGAACTACGCGCAACAGGTGCTGCGCCACGCCGCGCCGGCGCATGCCGCCGGGCAGCCCGCCATCATCAGCGAAGACGAGCGCGGCCGCGTGCGCGTGCTCAGCTGGCCCGAACTGCGGCGCCAGATCGCCTCGCTGGCCCTGGCGCTCAAAGAGATGGGGGTGCAGCGCGGCGACCGGGTGGCCGCCTACCTGCCCAACGTGCCCGAAACCGCGGTGGCCTTCCTGGCCTGCGCCAGCATCGGCGCCATCTGGAGCGTGTGCGCGCCCGACATGGGCACCGCCGCGGTGCTCGACCGCTTCCAGCAGATCGAACCCAAGGTGCTGATCGCCGCCGACGGCGTGCACTACGGCGGCAAGCCGCTGGACCGCTCCGCCACCGTGGGCGAGCTGCGCGCGGGCCTGCCCACGGTGCAGCAGCTGGTGGTGCTGCGCACGCCCTACGCCGCCGAACGCGTGGCCGGCGCCGCCGATTTCGAGTCACTCACCGCCCGCGACAACGCCGCCACCGCCGCCTTCGAGCCCGAGTGGCTGCCGTTCGAGCACCCGCTGTGGGTGGTGTATTCCAGCGGCACCACCGGCCTGCCCAAGCCCATCGTGCACGGGCACGGCGGCATCCTCATGACCATGCTGGCCGCCAAGATCCTGCACAACGACATCGGCCCCAGTTACGCGCCCAACAGCTTCGGCGAGCGCTTCCACTGGTACAGCTCCACCGGCTGGGTGATGTGGAACGCCCAAGTGGCCGGCCTGGCCGGCGGCACCACCATCGTCATTTACGACGGCAACCCCGGCGGCAGCAAGGACCAGCCCGACTGGCACGTGCTGTGGCGCTTCGCGGCCCGGCACCGGGTCACCTTCTTCGGCGCCGGCGCGGCCTACTACGCCAACTGCATGAAGGCCGGGGTGGACCTGCCCGGCCTGCAGGCGCAGGGCTTCGACCTCACGCGCATCCGCGCGCTGGGCACCACCGGCTCGCCCCTGGCCGAAGACGTGCAGCGCTGGGGCACGGCCCAGTTGGCCGCCCTGGGCACCCCTGAGATCTGGTGGTGCAACATCTCCGGCGGCACCGATTTCTGCGGCGCCTTCATCGGCGGCCACCGCGAACTGCCCCAGGTGCCCGGCCAGATGCAGTGCCGCCAGCTCGGCTGCGCGGTCGAGGCCTGGAGCGAAGACGGTCGCCCCCTCATCGGCGAGGTGGGCGAGCTGGTCTGCACCCAGCCCATCCCGTCCATGCCGCTGTACTTCTGGAACGACGAAGGCCACAAACGCTACCTCTCGAGCTACTTCGACATGTACCCCGGCGTCTGGCGCCACGGCGACTGGCTCAAGGTCGGGGCCGACGGCGGCTGCGTGATCTACGGCCGCTCGGACGCCACCATCAACCGCCACGGCCTGCGCATGGGCACCAGCGAAATCTACGCCGCGGTGGAAGCCCTGCCCGAGGTGCTCGACAGCCTGGTGGTGGACCTGGAGTACCTGGGCCGCGAGAGCTACATGCCGCTGTTCGTGGTGTTGCGCCCGGGGGTGGACTGGAGCGACGCCCTGCGCGAGCGCATCGCCGGCGCCATCCGCACCGCGCTGTCGCCCCGCTTCGTGCCCGACGAGATCGTGCCGGTGGCCGAGGTGCCCCGCACCCTCAGCGGCAAGAAGCAGGAACTGCCGATCAAGAAGCTGCTGCTGGGCCAGCCGCTGGAGAAAGTGGTGAACAAGGACGCCATGGCCAACCCGGGCTGCCTGGGCTGGTACGTGGCGTTTGCACAGCAGCACCGCGCGCAGGAGGCGGCGCGCGCCTGAGCGTCGGGCCGCCGCGTCACCGAAGTGACGCGGGCGGCCGCTGGGCACGGGGTTTCCCGCATTCGGCCGGGGCCGTGGCGCGTTACGGTGTCTGCTGTCGCCGCTCAGCGGCCTACAACACCAGGAGACAGCCCATGACGCACCGCCCGAACCGCCTCAACCGCCGCCAAGCCCTGCAACTGGGGGCCGCCGCCGGCGCCACCCTGGCCACCCCCGCCTGGCTGGCGGGCACCGCCCACGCCCAGGGCAAATTCCCGTCGCGGCCCCTCACCCTCATCACCCCCTGGCCGGCCGGCGGCAGCAGCGACGCGGTGATGCGCGCCTTTGCCGACAGCGCCTCGCGCGTGCTGGGCGTGCCGGTGATGGTGGAAAACCGCCCCGGCGTCGGCGGCACCCTGGGCGCCAGCGCCATGAAAAGCGCCGCACCCGATGGGCACACCGTCACCCAGTTGCCACTGGGCGTGTACCGGCTGCCGCACATGCAGCCCATGCCCTTCGACCCGGTCAAGGACCTGACCCACATCGTCTGCCTGACCGGCTACACCTTCGGCATCGCCTGCACCGCCGACGCGCCGTTCAAGACCATCCAGGAGTTCGTGGCCTACGCGAAAGCCAACCCGGGCAAGGTCGAGTACGGCCACACCGGCACCGGCACCACGCCGCACCTTGCCATCGAGGAATTCGCCGCCAAGGCCGGCATCCAGCTCAACCACATTCCGTTCAAGGGCTCGGCCGAGATCATGAACGCCATCCTGGGCGGGCACATCCGTGTCATGAGCGGCACGACCGAGTTTGCGCCGCACGTGCAAAGCGGCAAGTTGCGCCTGCTCGCCACCCTGGGCAGCCAGCGCAACAAGGCCTTTCCCAACGTGCCCACGCTCAAGGAAAGCGGCTGGGACACCATCGTCGAATCGCCCTTCGGCATCGGCGGGCCGGCGGGCATGGCGCCGGCGGTGGTGCAGGTGCTGCACGACGCCTTCAAACAGACGCTGGACGACCCCAAGGTGCTCGAGACCCTGGACAAGTTCTACATGCCCACCATCTACATGAACACCGCCGACTACACCGCCTACGCCCAGCGCACCTTCGCGGCCGAGAAGGCCACCATCGAACGCCTGGGCCTGGCGCGCAAGACCTGACGCGCCCCGCCGAGCGGCTGGTCAGCGCTTGCGACTGACCAGCACGATGCCCACCGCCACGCCCAGCAGGGCCAGCACCAGCTGCAGCGTGAGCGGCTCGCCCAGCAAGCCCACGCCGAACAGCAGCGCAAACACCGGCGTGAGGAAGACGAAGGTGGACATCTGCGTGGCCGGGTAGTGGCGCAGCAGCCACATCCAGGTCAGGTAGCTGGCGAAGGCCCCTACCGCCGTCTGCAGGAAAATCGAGACCCAGGCCTGGCCGGAATAATCGAGGCGCCACGGCTCGCCCAGCGCCAGCGACAGCAGCGGCGCCACCGCTGCCGTCACCGCCACCTGGTAGAACAGGGTTTTCTCGGCACTGGCCTGGCCCAGCCGGCTGGTGCGGATGACCAGCGTGGTCAGGCCCCACATCACGCCCGCGGCCAGCGCGATCGCGTCGCCCATGAGCTGGGTGCGGGTGGAGTGGGCAAAGCCCTCGCTGAACGCCACCGCCACCGAGACGAAGGCCAGCAACAAGCCCACCCACTGCACCGCCCGCAGCCGTTCGCTGGGCACGAACCGCGGCAACAGCAGCGCCACCACAAACGGCGAGGTGTAGAGGAACACCGTCAGCCGCGAAGCGGTGGTGTACTGCAACCCGATGTAGATCCCGGCGAACTCCCCGGCGAACAGCAAGCCGGCCAGCACCCCCGCGGCCAGGGTGCCGTCGCGCGCGAACAGCGGGACGCCGCGCCACGCACACCACACCCACAGCAAGGCGGTGGCGCCGGCAAAGCGCAGGCTGGCCTGCCACAGCGGCGGCACCTCGCCCACCGTGGTCTTGATGAGGATCTGCTGGAAACCCCAGAAGGCACAGCACGCCAGCAGCAGGCCCACGGCCAGCCGGTCGAGGTGGGGCTTGCGCTGCACGGGGACCTGATTCACAGCGGATGCTCGGTGTAGAACTGGCCGCCGTGGTAGAGCAGCGGCGGGATGTCGGTGCGGTGGGTGCAGCGCTCCACCTCCCCCACGAAGATGATGTGGTCGCCCTCTTCGTAGCGGCTGCGGTTGAAGCATTCGAACACCGCCACCGCGCCGTCGAGCAGGGGCGCACCGCTGGCGCCTTCGGTGTAGGCCACATCGGCCCAGCGGTCCACCCCGCGGGAAGCGAACCGCAGCGCCAGGTCGCGCTGCGGCGCACCCAGCACATTGATGGCGTAATGCGTGCCGGCGTGGAACACCGGCAGCGACTGCGACTGCCGCGACAGGCTCCACAACACCAGCGGCGGCTTGAGCGAGACGGAATTGAAGGAATTGGCGGTGAGCCCGATCAGCGAACCGTCGTCGGCCCGGGCGGTGACGATGGTCACCCCGGTCGCGAATCGGCCCAGCGCGGCACGGAAGCTCTGTGGCGTGGGGACTTGCATCCCTAGGATTGTGCCGGCTCTCGGCCCGCCTTGCTGGCGGACGGCAGGGTCTCCACGCGGTCACGGCCCAGGCGCTTGGCCTGGTAGAGCGCCCGGTCGGCCAGCAGCAAGAGTGTGTCGGCCACCATGCCCGGCAAGGGCCGCTCGGAGGCCACCCCGGCGCTGAGCGTGACGACCCCGCCCGGGCTGACCACGTGGGGCATGGCGGCGCCCCGCACCGCGTCCACCACCTGCTGGGCCAGCTTGAGCGCCCCGGCCAGCGGGGTGTCGGGCAACAACATGGCGATTTCCTCGCCGCCATAGCGGCACACCACGTCGCGGGGGCGCTGCGCCACCGCCTCGATCACGGTCGCCACCCGCTTGAGGCAGGCGTCCCCGCGCTGGTGACCGTAGCTGTCGTTGTACTGTTTGAAATGGTCGATATCGAACAGCACCAGGCTCAACGGCTGGTTCTGGCGCATGGCATGGCGCCATTCGCGTTCCAGCGTGGCGTCGAAATGGCGCCGGTTGCCGATGTCGGTCAGGGCATCGACGTGGGCCATCGCATGCATCCGCTGGGCCTGCTCCCGCAGCACGCGCTCGCGTGCGACCGCTGGCGACACGTCGGTCACCTGCACGAGCAGGTAGCGCTGACCGGCCTCGCGCGCCATGGCATGGCCCATGGGGACGATCTGGATCGACTGGTGCAGCCGCACCTGCCCGCTCGGGGCCGAGCCGAGCGCAAACAGCGGCAGGGGCGACAGGTGCAGGGTTTCCGACAGCACGGCCGGGAAGCCCGTGCGCAGCGCCTGCTGCAGGGCGCGCTCGAAATGGCTACCCGCCTGGCAGGGAAACGCCTCGGTCAGCGGGCGGTCCAGCACCTCGTCGGCGCTGCGGCGGGCGCGCCGCAACAACCAGGGATTGGCAAACACGATGCGCAGCTGGGCGTCCAGCACCAGCAGACCGGACTGGATGTTGCCCAACACCCAATCGCCCAAGGGGCCCAGCGACAGACGGCCCTGTTCGTCCAGGGGAAGTGTCATGAGACGTTGGCGTCGAGGCTGCGGATGAAGGCGGCCACTTTTTCTTCGAGCCGGCCGCTGGACTGGATGTCGAGCAGGAAGGCCAGGTGCCCGACGATGCTGCGCGAAGCGATCTCGAAACGCACCTGCAGGCTCAGCAGGGGCTCGGTCACGGACTCGTTGGCCAGCAGCACATCGGACAGCACGCCGAGCTCCACCTCGGGCAGTGAGCCGTCGAAGTCGATGCCCAGCGCATTGCCCACGCTGGCCACCACCGAATTGAGCAGGATGTTGCCGATTTCGGCCAACGCCTCCTGCTCCATTTCACCCAGCTGGTCCAATGGCACGGCGTCACCCACCATGATCTGCACCAGCTGCAGGCTCTGCTCGGCGGGGAACATGAGCAGCGCGTCGGTCACGATCTCGCCGTGGAAACCCTGGCGCACCGCACTGACGCGGCGGTCACCCGCCTCGCCCAACCGGCGCACCACCTCGGCCTTGGGCAGCAGCTGCACTTCGGGGATGCTCAGCTGCACCGACTCGCCGGCCAGCTGGCTGAGCGCGTCGGCGGCCTGCCCCACGCCGAGGTTGAACAGCTCGGCCAGCGCGTCCAGCTCCAGTTCATTGAGGTTCATGGGGCGGCCTGGAAGTAGTCCACGGCCTGCTGGATCGCCGCCTCGGTCACGGGTTTTTGCACGAACTTCACGCCCATCGCGCAGGCGCGTTCGCGGCTGCTTTCCTGAATGTTGGCGGTCAGCAGCGCAATGCGGGCCTGGGGCAACAGCTTGATCAGGCGTTCCGTCGCCTCGAAACCACTGATGCCCGGCATGTTCACGTCCATGGTGACGAAATCGGGCCGCAACTGTGGCGCAACTGCCACAGCCTCATCGCCGGTGGCGGCCTCGAACACCTCCCAATCGGGCCGCAGACTCGCCACTTTGCTCTTGATGATCATCCGGGAGACACGGCTGTCATCGACCACAAGCAATCGTTTTCCCACTCTCTGGCCTTTGTTGTTGAAGCACGGCAGCCTGGTGAGGGCCGCACGGCAAATTCTCGTATTTTGGCGCATGCAGGACAAACCTCCTAGCGCCAACCGGCAAAATCTGTAGCAATTCACTCAGTCATACGGCCTGGGCGTCAGCGCTTCACGGCCACGATGTCGCCGGCACACACCGCGTGCCAGTAACGTGCCAGTTCTTGCCGCACCACGGGCATCAGCACGTACAGCCCCACCACATTCGCCAGGGCCATGGCAAAGATCATGGCATCGGAAAAATCGATCACTGGCCCCAGTTGCATGCTGGAACCCACCACCACAAAAATCAAAAAAATGATCTTGAATGCCAATTCGGTGGCAAAATTATCGCCCAGCAAGTAAGTCCACGCCTTCAGACCATAGTACGACCAGGTGACCATGGTGGAATAGGCGAACAGCACCACGGCCAGGGCCAGCACGTAGGGAAACCAGGCCACCGCACTGCCGAAGGCCTGCGACGTCAACCCCACCCCGCGCACCTCCCCCGCCAGCGCGGTGACGCCACCGGCATCGACGTGTCCGGTGACGACGATCACCAGCGCCGTCATGGTGCAGATGACCACGGTGTCGATGAAGGGCTCGAGCAGCGCCGCAAACCCCTGCGAGGCCGGCTGGTCGGTCTGCACCGCCGAATGCGCGATGGCGGCCGAGCCAACACCGGCTTCGTTGGAGAACGCCGCGCGTTTGAACCCCTGGATCATCGCCCCCACCACGCCGCCGGCCACGCCCTCGGGCGACCACGCCCCCAGCACCACCTGCCACAGGGCCCAGGGCAGCTGCTCCACGTGCAGGACCAGCACCACCAGGCCCGCGATCAGGTACACCCCCGCCATGAAGGGCACCACCCGGGCGGTGACCCGGGCGATGGAGCGGATGCCACCGATGATGACCAGCCCCACCAGGGCGGCCAGCACCGCCCCGAACAGCCAGCCCCGGCCGGCCAGCACGCTGGCCTCGCCGCCGGTCACCGTCAGCACCTGCTGGAAGCTCTGGTTGGCCTGGAACATGTTGCCACCGCCCAGCGCACCACCCACGCAGCAGACGGCAAAGAATGCCGCCAACGCCCTGCCCAGGCGGGGGTGGCCACGTTCGGCCAGGCCTTTGGAGAGGTAGCGCATGGGCCCGCCCGAGACCGTGCCGGCGGTGTGGTGCACGGCGCGGTACTTGACGCCCAGCGTCACTTCCACGAACTTGGTGGCCATGCCGAGCAGGCCGGCCACCACCATCCAGAAGGTGGCGCCCGCCCCGCCAATGCCCACCGCCACCGCCACGCCGGCGATGTTGCCCAACCCCACCGTGCCCGACACCGCGGCGGTCAGCGCCTGGAACGGCGTCACCTCGCCGGCCATGCCGGGGTGCGAGTAATGGCCACGCACCACCGCCAGCGCGTGCCGGAAACCCCACCACTGGATGAAGCGGAACTGCCAGGTGCACACCAGCGCCGCGATGATGAGCCAGCCGACGATGAGCGGGAACTCGGTGCCGGCCACCGGCACGGCGTAGAAGATGAAGCCGGCCACCGCGTCGGCAGCGGGCTGGACCAGGGCGCTGATGCGCTCGTCAAGCGTGACTGGGGGCATGGGGTCTCCTCGACCCCGGCGGCTGCCGCAGCACATCGGCCGGCTCACCGGCAAAGCGCATGGCCAGGGCCGGGCGCTCACCGCCAATGAGTTCGGCCAGGGCCCGACCGGAGCCGGCGCCATGGGTCCAGCCGAGCGTACCGTGTCCGGCGTTGATCCACAAGCGCTCGATGGGCGTGCGGCCTATGAGCGGGATGTTGGTGGGGGTGGCGGGCCGCAGGCCACACCAGAACTGCGGGTCGCCGCCGTCGGCGGGCAAGCGGGTGTCTGCCACGCCGGGGAACACCTGCTCGATGCGGCGCACCAGCATCTCGCAGCGGGCGCGCGCCACCGGGGTGTCCAGGCGCAGGTCGAAACCGCCCAGCTCGATGGTGCCGGCCACGCGCAACCGGTCGCCCAGTCGGGAAATGGCAATCTTGCGGCCGTCGTCGATCATGCTGACCTGCGGCGCCGCGTCGGGCCGCCGCAGGCGCAGCGTGGCGCTGTAGCCCTTGCCGGGGTAGATGGGCACGCGCACGCCCACCGTGCGCAGCAGCGGTGCGGTGTAGGAACCACACGCCACCACGAAAGCGTCGGCCTCCAGCGTGCGGGGCAGGCCGGTGGCGGCGTCGCGCAGCTGCACCCGCCGCAGGGCCCCGCCGTCCACCTCCAGCCGCTCGATGTGGTGGCCGAACAGCAGGCGGGCACCCCGTTGACCGCACAAGGCCGCCAGCCGCTGGGTGAACACGCGCGCATCGCCGTGCTCGTCGGTTTCGGTGTAGGTGCCGCCCACCAGCCGGTCGGCAAACGGGGCCAGCGCCGGCTCGATGCGCAGCAGCTCGGCGCGGTCCACCACCCGGCGGCGCACGCCGTGGCGGCGCATCAGTTCGGCCGCCGCGGCGGCACCGTCAAACGATGCCGCGTCGGTGTAATAGTGCGCGATGCCACGCTGCGAGCGCTGGTACTCGATGCCGGTCTGCGCCACCATTGCCTTGAGCGTCTCGTGGCTGTAGGCGCCCAGCGCCACCAGCTGGGCCACGTTGCGCTCGAAGGCGGCGTCGTGGCATTGGGCCAGGAACTGCAGGCCCCAGCGCCATTGGACCCAGTCGGCCTGCGGGCGGAACAGCAGCGGCGCCTCGCGGTCGAACATCCACTTCAGCGCCTTCCATGGTGCCTCGCGGTTGGCCCAGGGCTCGCAATAACTCACCGAAATTTGCGCCGCGTTGGCGAAGCTGGTTTCCAGCGCCGCGTCGGGCTGGCGGTCCACCAGCGTCACGTCATGCCCGCGCTCCAGCAGGTGCCAGGCCGTGCTGGTGCCAATGATGCCTGCCCCCAAAACCACCACTTGCATGCTGCGCTCCTTGGGCCCGCCGGGCCGATGTGTCTGTCTGAGGGGCAGTATGCGAAAGCGGCGCACAAAAATAAAGACAAATTAAACAAACAACGCTAGTATCAGAATAGCTTATTTAACAGCCTTGCGTCCTATGAGTACCTTCGACCCCGACGCCCTGGAATGCCTGGCCGCCATCGTGGAGGAAGGCGGCTTCGAACGCGCTGCGCAGCGCCTGTCGATCACGCAGTCGGCGGTGTCGCAGCGGCTGCGCTCGCTCGAGGCCCAGGTGGGCACGGTGCTGATCGTGCGCAGCCGCCCGCTCAAGGCCACGCCGGCGGGCCAGCTCATGCTCAAGCACGCCAAGATGATGCGGCTGCTGCGCGCCGACCTGGAGCACGACCTGCGCGAGCTAGCGCCGAATTCGGCGCGCGGCCAGCGCGACGAAGACCGGGTCTCGGTCGCCATCAACGCCGACAGCATCGCCACCTGGGCGCTGCCGGCGGTATCGGCCCTGGTGCGTGGCGGCCTGCCGGTCGAGATCATCCACGACGACCAGGACTTCACCCACGAGTGGCTGCGCGAAGGGCAGGTGATGGGCTGCGTCACCTCGCTGGGGCAGGCGCTGCGCGGCTGCCGCCTGGAGCCGCTGGGGGCCATGCCGTACGTGGCAGTGGCCAGCCCGGCGTTCATGGCCGAGGCGCTGCCCGACGGCCTGACCCGCCACAACTTCCACCAGGTGCCGTTCATCGCCTTCAACCGCAAGGACGACTTGCAGCGCGATTTCGTCTGCCGAGCGTTTTCCCTGGCGCAGGTCACCCTCAAGCAGCTGTATGTGCCGTCGTCGGAGGGGCAGGTGCGCGCGGCCCACGCCAGCTGGGGCGTGACGGTGGTGCCCCGCCCGCTGGTGGCGGCCGCGCTGGCCGAAGGCAGCCTGGTGAACGTGCGCCCCGCCTTGACCTACCACGTGCCGCTGTTCTGGCACTGTTGGAACCTGGCGTCGGACGTGCTCGACCGGCTGAGTGCGGCCCTGCGCGAGGCGGCCACCACCAGCCTGGACCCGATCACCCCACGCTGACCAGGCCATCAGGCCGGAAAGCGCCCTGCTCGCCCTTTTCGGCGTAGCCCAAGGGGTTGGCCACCACCCGGCAGCGGCCCACGCGGTAGTCGTGCGGGCAATGCAGGTGACCGTGCAGCCAGAGGTCGGCCTGCTCGAACAGGTCGTCGAGCGCGTTGCAGAAACCGGCGGTGCCGGGCGTCAGGCCGTAGCGCGGGTCGGCGCTGCGCAGGCTGGGCGCGAAATGGGTGATCGCCACCGTCGGTCCGTCGAAGGGCTGGGCCAGGGCGTCGCGCAGCCAGGCCTGGCTGCGCAGCCCTTCCACGCGCATGGCCTCGGCATCGAACAGGCGGCCCTCGCGCTGGGTCTGCATTTTCTGCAGGTAGAAGTCGGCGGCGCGAAAGGCCTTGTGCCGCTGCTTGAGCCGCTGGGCTTCGGGATCGGGCGCGTGGCCGGGTTGGGGCTTGCGGCGCGGCGGCAGGTCGGCCAGCGCGTCGTAATCGCTCCACAGCGTGGCCCCCACGAAGCGTACACCCTGCCAGAGCCAGCTCGTGCGGTCCAGCCAGACCAGCCCAAGGCGCTCGCAGGCCTCGCGCAGGCCGGCGTGGGCTTCGTCAAAGTCCAGACCGTCGTACTCGTGGTTGCCGGGCACGTAGACCACCGGCACCGGCCAGCCGGCGTACTCGGGCCGCGGCGAAAAGCGGCGCAGACCCCAGTCGGGCTCCTCCATGCGGCTGCCATCGGCGCGCAGCTGGTAGGAGCCGATGTCCCCCGCCAGCACCAGCAGGTCGGCGTCGGGGTGGGGCATGGGGCAGAAATCGGGGTTGGCCTCCAGGTGGAGGTCGCTCAGCAACTGCAGCTTCACTGGGGCAAGGCCTCCGGGTCGCCTTGCACGGTCCGCCACAGGGCGTCGCGCAGCCAGCGTTGCGCGCTCAGCCCGTGCGACTGGCGGTGCCACAGCACGTCCACGTGCACGGCCGGCACGTCCAGCGGCAGGGGGTGGTGCACCAGTTCGCTCTGGCGGCCGGTGCTGCCCACGAAGTGGCGCGGCAGCACCGTCAGCAGGTCCGACGACGACACCACCAGCCCGGCGGTGAAAAACTGGTTGACCGTCAGCACCACCCGGCGGTGCCGCGACACCGCCGCCAGCGCCTCGTCCACGAACCCGAACGGGCGGCCCGAGAAGCTCACCAGCAGGTGGCGCGCCTCGCAGTAGGCGTCCAGCGTCAACGGGCCAGCCGCCAGCGGATGGCCGCGGCGCATGACCACCACGTACTCGCTGTCGTACAGCCGGCGCGACATGTAGCGCGGCGTGCTCTCCTGCAGGTGGCTGGCCCCGAGCTCGGCCAGTACACCCGGAAAATGACCGATGGCGATGTCCACATCGCCGTTGTCGAGCATGGCGCGGGGGTCGCGCGTGGTCAGCGGCAGCACCCGCAGGGTCACGCCGGGGGCCTCGCGGTCGAGGATGTCCACCAGACCGGGCATGATCTTCGACGCGGTGGCATCGGCCATGGCCAGCACGAAATGGTTCTGGGCCTGCGCGGGGTCAAAGGCGCCGGGCGCCAGCGAATCGCGCAACTGGCGCAGGGCGTCGCGCACCGTGGGCCACAGCGTGAGCGCCAGCGGCGTGGGCTCCACCCCATAGCCGGAACGGCGCACCAGGTCGTCCCCCACCAGCTCGCGCAAGCGGCGCAGCGCGTTGCTGATCGCCGGCTGGGTGGTCGCCAGGTTGTGGGCCGCCCGCGTGAGGTTGCGCTCGGCCATCACCTCGTCAAACACGCGCAGCAGGTTGAGGTCGAGCGTACGGAAGTTGAGCTCATTCATATTCACAATGAATGTATGACATTACAAAAATAAAGTACACAAACATCGGGGTTTACCCTAGCATACGCCCCATTGATGTTGCACTGCAACACTTGGAGGTTCACATGACTGCTCTCGTTTCTTCTCATTCCGTTCCGTCCCTGTCCCAACCGTCCACCAAGGCACCGGCCCAGCGGACCGCCAGCAAGGCCCCGCGCGCCCTGGTGGCGCTGCTGCTGGCCGCTTCGGTGGCCGCGCTGACGGTGGTGGCCGACCAGCTCATCAGCACCTGGGCCGATGGCCACCTGCTGGTGGCATGGGTGCTGATGTGGGCGGTGGTGTTTGCCGGCAGCCTGCTGCTGGCCCATCCGGCCCGCCGTCTGGCCCAGCAATTGATGACCGTGCTGGACGCCTGGGCCCAGCGCCGTGCCAAGGCCCGCGCCGAAGCCCGCTTCCTGGCCCTGGCCCGCGCCGATGAGCGCGTGATGTCCGACCTGCGGATTGCCCGGGACCGTGCCGATGGCGACGCCGCCTTCACCGCCGATGCCGCCCAGTCCGCGCCCGCCACCACCGAGTGGACGCCTGGCGCCAGCGAGACGGTGTACTTCCACCACGGCCGCCGCTACATGCTGCACTACATCTGACGCGGTTTCGCGCCGGTTGACCGACCACCCTGCGGGGTGGTTTTTCGTTTGCTTGCCTGGCGGTGTGCAACCATCACCCCGGCAAATGGATCTCATCACCAACCGCAATTGGCACGCCCACCCGGTTTTGCCTACCATTGGGTCCTGTTGTTGCGTCGCAGCATTTTCACCATGAATCCGCCCTCACGCCACCCTGCCACAGCCAGCCCCGCACCGGCCACCGGACCGGCGCTGGATGCCGCGCCGCGCCCCGTGGGCCAGGGGCGTCACGGCAGGCCATTGGCGGCGGTGTTGCTCGCCTCGGCGGTGGCCGCCCTGGCCGCCGGGGTGGACCGCCTGATGGTCACCTGGGCGGACGAGCACCTGCTGGCGGTCTGGATCGCGCTCTGGGCGGTGGTGTTCGCCGGCTGCCTGGCGCTGGCCGGCACCTTCCAGCGCATGCGCCTGCGCTGGGGATCGACGCGCCGGACGTCGTCACCCACCCCCTCCAGCCCACCGCCCCGCCCCTGAAATGCCAACGCCCGCCACCGGGTCACCGGGGCGGGCGTTGAGCAGGTCACAGGCCAGCGGGGCTTACCCCGCCGCCAGGCATCAGCCCAAGATGCGCTGGGCCATCTTTTCTTTGGTGGCCACCAGCTCCTGCGGCAGGTGGTAGGCCAGCTTCTCGAACAGTTCGTCGTGCAGGGCGAGTTCGGCTTTCCAGTGCTCGGGGTTCATGTCGGTGACCGACTCGAACTGCTCGCGGCTGAAGTCCAGACCGGCCCAGTTGATCTCGTCGTACGTGGGGCTGATGCCGAAGGCGTGGTCTTCGCCCTGGGCCTGGCCTTCCAGGCGGTCGATCATCCACTTGAGCACGCGCATGTTCTCGCCGTAACCCGGCCAGACGAACTTGCCATCGGCGCCCTTGCGGAACCAGTTGACGCAGAAGATCCTGGGCAGGGTGTGCCCGCTTTCCTCCAGCTTGTGCTCCATGTCGAGCCAGTGCTGGAAGTAGTCGCTCATGTTGTAGCCGGCAAACGGCAGCATGGCGAACGGGTCACGGCGCACCACGCCCTGGGCACCGAAGGCAGCGGCCGTCGTTTCCGAACCCATGGTGGCTGCCATGTAGACGCCTTCCATCCAGGTGCGGGCCTCGGTCACCAGCGGCACGGTGTTGGAGCGGCGGCCACCGAAGATGAAGGCGTCGATCGGCACACCGGCCGGGTCGTCCCAGGCGCTGTCCAGCGCCGGGTTGTTGGTGGCGGCCACGGTGAAGCGCGCGTTGGGGTGGGCGGCCTTGGCACCGGTTTCCTTGGCGATCTGCGGCGTCCAGTCCTTGCCCTGCCAGTCGATGGCATGGGCCGGGGCGTCGCCCATGCCTTCCCACCACACGTCACCGTCGTCGGTCAATGCCACGTTGGTGAAAATCACGTCCTTGTCCAGGCTGGACATGCAGTTGGGGTTGGTGAGCGTGTTGGTGCCCGGGGCCACGCCGAAGTAACCCGCTTCGGGGTTGATAGCGTAGAGCTTGCCGTCGGCGTGCGGCTTGATCCAGGCGATGTCGTCGCCGATGGTGGTGACCTTCCAGCCGTTGAAACCGGCCGGCGGGATCAGCATGGCGAAGTTGGTCTTGCCACAGGCGCTGGGGAAGGCCGCGGCCACGTGGTACTTCTTGCCCTCGGGGCTGGTCACGCCCAGGATGAGCATGTGCTCGGCCAGCCAGCCCTGGTCACGGCCCATGGTGGAGGCGATGCGCAGCGCCAGGCACTTCTTGCCCAGCAGGGCGTTGCCGCCGTAGCCGGAGCCGTACGACCAGATTTCGCGCGTCTCGGGGTAGTGGACGATGTACTTGGTGGTGGGGTTGCACGGCCAGGCCACATCGGCCTGACCTTCGGCCAGCGGGGCACCCACGGTGTGCACGCAGGGCACGAATTCACCTTCCACACCCAGCACGTCGTGCACGGCGCGGCCCATGCGGGTCATGATCTTCATGTTGACCACGACGTAGGGGCTGTCGGACAGCTCCACCCCGATCTGGGCAATGTGCGAACCCAGCGGCCCCATGCTGAAGGGGATCACGTACATGGTGCGGCCTGCCATGCAACCGTCGAACAGCGGCTTGAGCGTGGCGCGCATCTCGGCCGGGGCCATCCAGTTGTTGGTGGGGCCGGCGTCTTCCTGCTTTTCCGAGCAGATGAAGGTGCGGTCTTCCACACGGGCCACGTCGGACGGGTCGGACCAGGCCAGGTAGGAATTGGGGCGCTTGGCGGGGTTGAGCTTTTTCAGCGTGCCGGCGGCCACCATCTGGTCGCACAGGCGGTTGTACTCTTCCTCGCTGCCGTCGCACCACTCGATGCGGGCCGGCTTGCACAGCGCGGCCATGTCGGCCACCCAGGCGATCAGCCTGGCGTTCTTGACGTAATCGGGCACGTTGAGTTCGAGGCCCTGCATCACGGGTGCGTTCATGGGTTCAGCTCCAATGGTCAAAAAAGTGGATGTGGAAAAACCTCGCCGGCACAACGGCCGGGGAGCGGCAGCCTTTCCATATCCCTTTCCTGACCTGCGATCGGAGCGCAATGGGCGCCCTGGGTGAGGACGCGACCTTGCCGACGGGGCCCGGTGGGGCGCAGGGGTCGGCCAGCGGCAAATCTGGGGTGCGCTATTTTAAAAAAGGGCCGAGAAACGTGCCTGACAGTGGCTATGCAAATATTGCATGAGGTTATGACGGCCGCTCACGCGTTGCGCGTGGGCATGACGTGGACCCAGTCGCAATCGAGGGCGATGCCCAGGCGCTGGCCAGGCACGAGGCGCTGACGGGCCGGACCGGACAGGGTCATGTGCAGGTGCACGCCCGGCAAGGCCTCCAGCGCCAGCGTGGCCAGTGAGATGTCGCCCAGGTGGCGCCATTCGGTCAGACGGGCGCAGAGGCGCCGGTCATCGGGCGGGCACGGCGCGTCGGGCGGCAGGGCGTCGTCGAGCAGCGGGTGCAGCCCATCGCCCTGGATCACCCAGGTCACCGACTGCCCGGGGTCGAGCCGCCCTTTGTCGCGCACCCGCAGGCACAGGTGCGGACCGTCGGCGGGGGCGTGGGCAGCGGGCAGCCAAGCCAGCCAGCCCTCGCCCGGTCGGTCGGCCGGGCCCAGCCAGCGGCCGTGGAACCGGTTCTGCACCCCCACCAGATCGGCCACCCGGGCGTTGCGCGGCGAGCGGTAGATCTGCGCCGGCGTGCCCTGCTGCAGCACGCGCCCGCCGTCCATCACCACCAGCGTGTCGGCGAGCAGGCGCGCTTCGTTGAGGTCGTGGGTGACGAGCACGATCGGCACCGACAGGTTGCGCCGCAGATCGGCCAGCAGCGCGTAGAGGGCCTGGCGGTTCATCTGATCGACCGCCGAAAACGGCTCGTCGAGCAGCAGCAACTGCGGCTGGCGGGCCAGGGCCCGCGCCACCGCCACGCGTTGCTGCTGGCCGC
>Ga0208242_100369_pt1 | contig 34949 bp, 26 predicted proteins | sample SubbioAug_CSW13A_FD_184825 | JGI IMG/M metagenome (GOLD analysis project Ga0208242, IMG submission 184825) | Serpentinite rock and fluid subsurface biosphere microbial communities from McLaughlin Reserve, California, USA - CR12Aug_CSW13A (SPAdes) | ecosystem: Environmental > Terrestrial > Deep...
CCGCGCCGCCGCCGGTCCTGGCCGAGCTGGCGCGGGCCTGCGCCCTGTGCAACGACGCCGCGCTGCACGAGCGCGACGGCGAGTGGCAGGTCGAAGGCGACCCGATGGAGGGCGCGCTGCTGGCCCTGGCCGGAAAGGCCGGCGTGGCGCTCGACGCGCTCGGCGGCCAGTGGCCGCGCGTGGACGCGATTCCCTTCGACGCGCGCCACCGGTTCATGGCCAGCCTGCACCACGACCACGCGGGCCACGCGATCGCCGTGGCCAAGGGTGCCCCCGAGCGGATCCTGGCGATGTGTTCGGCGCAACGCGGCGCCGCCGGCGACGAGCCGCTCGATGCCGAGGCCTGGCGCCGCGCCGCCGACGCCATCGCCGGCCAGGGCCAGCGCGTGCTGGCGCTGGCCGCGCGCCCGATGCCGGCAAACTGCAACGCGCTGGCCTTCGCCGACGTCGAGGGCCCGCTGGTGCTGCTGGGCCTGGTGGGCCTGATCGACCCGCCGCGGCCCGAGGCCGTGCAGGCCGTGGCCGAATGCCGGCGCGCCGGCATCCGCGTCAAGATGATCACCGGCGACCACGCCGGCACCGCCGCCGCCATCGGCGCGCAGGTGGGGCTGGAGGCGCCGGACGCCGTGCTCACCGGCGCCGACCTCGACGGCATCGACGACGCCGCGCTGCGCGACGTGGTCGAACGCACCGACGTGTTCGCCCGCACCAGCCCCGAGCACAAGCTGCGCCTGGTGATGGCCCTGCAGGCGCGGGGCCGCGTGGTGGCCATGACCGGCGACGGCGTCAACGACGCGCCGGCGCTCAAGCGCGCCGACGCCGGCATCGCCATGGGCCGCAAGGGCAGCGAGGCGGCCAAGGAAGCCTCGGAACTGGTACTGGCCGACGACAACTTCGCCTCCATCGCCGCCGCCGTGCGCGAGGGCCGCACGGTCTACGACAACCTGCGCAAGGTGATCCGCTGGACCCTGCCCACCAATGCCGGCGAGGCCGGCACCATCATCCTGGCGCTGGCCGCGGGCCTGGCGCTGCCGGTGACGCCGGTGCAGATCCTGTGGGTGAACCTGGCCACGGCCATCACCCTGGGCCTGGCCCTGGCCTTCGAACCGACCGAGGCGAACACCATGCGCCGGGCGCCGCGCCGCCCGGACGAGCCCCTGCTCGACCGCGGCCTGGCCTGGCACATCGCGCTGGTGGCCAGCCTGTTCGTGCTGGCCGTGTTCGGCGTCTTCAACTGGGCGATGGCGCAGGGGCATTCGATCGAGCTGGCGCGCACGCTGGCGCTCAACACCCTGGTGGTGCTCGAGATCTTCCACCTCTTCCACGTGCGCAACCTGCACGGCAGCTCGTTCAACCTGCAGGCCCTCAAGGGCACGCCCGTGGTCTGGCTGACGATCACCGTGGTGACCGCCGCGCAGTTCGCCATCACCTACGTGCCGGCGCTGCAGCGGGTGTTCGGCACCGCCGCCGTGCCGCTGGCCGAGGGCGTCGGCGTGGTCGCCCTCGGCGTGCTGCTGCTCCTGGTGCTCGAGACCGAGAAGGCCCTGCGGCTGCGGCGCAACCGCCGGGCCTAGAGCGCCCGGTGCACCGCCTCGCCGAACAGCGGGGTGTGGTGCTGGCAGTCGTTCAGGCGCACCACCTCCAGCGCGTCCACGCTGGCGCCCTCGAGCAGGTTGATCGTGGTCGGCGCCTGGCGGAACGACCACAGCCGCGCCAGCGGCAGGCCCAGGATGCGGCACAGCAGCACGCGGTTGACCGCGTCGTGCGCCACCACCAGCAGCGTGTCGGCCTCGCCCAGCCCCTCGCAGGCCGCGGCGAAGGCCGGCCAGGCGCGCTCGAGCACCTGCCCCAGCGATTCGCCGCCGCCGGGCATCTGCACCGTGGCCGGTGATTCGCGCCAGGCGCGCAGGCGCTCGGGGTCGCGGGCGCGGATCTCCGAGGCCAGCAGGCCTTCCCAGTCGCCGTGGGCGATTTCGGCCAGGCCCGGATCGAGCGTGAGCAGGCCGGCGCGCGCGTCGCCGAGCGCGAGCTCGGCGGTGCGTCGGGCGCGCGAGAGCGGCGAAGCCACCGCGCGGCTGATCGGCAGGTCGCGCAGGCGCTCGCCCAGCGCGCGCGCCTGGCCTTCGCCGGTTTCCGAGAGCGCGATGTCGCGCTGGCCCTGGTAGCGGCCTTCGGCATTCCACGGCGTCTCGCCGTGACGGGCCAGCAGGATGCGCATCAGAGTTGCTCCATCGAAAGGATGCCGGGGATGCCGCGCAGCGATTCGAGCTGCGCCGCGGCCACTTCGCGGTCGACCGTGATCGCCGCCACCGCGCCGCCGTCGCCGGTGGCACCGAGCGAGAAGTTGACGATGTTCACGCCGGCCGCGCCCAGGTGCGAACCGACCAGGCCGATGACGCCGGGCTTGTCCTCGTTGCGCATCAGCAGGATGTGCGCCAGCGGGTCGAAGTCGAGCTCGACGCCGTCCAGGCGCACCACGCGCGGGCCGCGGTGCAGCGTGGCCTCGATCTCGCGCACCTGGCCGCCGCCCTCGACGCGGATGCGCAGCAGGCGGTCGAAGCCGTCGCCGTCGCCGCCCAGGGTTTCGGCCACCTCGAGCCCGCGCGCGGCGGCCTCGTGCAGCGCGTTCACCGGCGTCACCCGGCCCGAGGCCGGCCCCAGCAGCGCGGCCACGAGCAGGCGCGTCAGCGGGCGGGTGTCCAGGCCTTCGGTGCGGCCGGCATAAGTGACGTGCAGCTTCACCGGCGCCGGCACCAGGCGCGCGGCCAGGCGGCCGAGCGCGGTCATCAGCGGCATCCACGGGCCGACCTCGCGCGCGGTCTCGGGCGTCAGCGGCGGCAGGTTGACGCAGCCGGCCACGGCGCCGGTGGCGAAGTAGTCGATGATCTGGCGGGCGAGGATGGTGCTCACCGCCTGCTGCGCTTCGCCGGTGCTGGCGCCCAGGTGCGGCGTGAGCACCAGGCGCGGATGGCCGCGCAACGGCGAGTCCTTGGGCAGCGGTTCGGTGGCGAAGGTGTCGAGCGCGGCGCCGGCCAGGTGGCCCTCGTCGAGCAGGCGCAGCAGCGCGGCCTCGTCGACCAGGCCGCCGCGGGCGGCGTTGATCAGGAAGGCGCCTTTCTTCATGCCGCGCAGGCGGGTTTCGTCGAGCAGGTGGGTGGTGTCCTTGGTGCGCGGGATGTGCAGCGTCACCACGTCGGCCCAGGCCAGCAGCTGCTCGAGCGACATCAGCGGCACGCTGCCCTTGCCGGCGGCGGCGGCGGGCAGGAAGGGATCGTGCGCGGCCACTTCCATGCCGATGCCCTGCGCCTTGCGCGCCACGGTGGCGCCGATGCGGCCCAGGCCGATCACGCCCAGCTTCTTGCCCTCGAGCTCGAAGCCGGTGAGCCCGGCCTTGGGCCACTCGCCGGCCTTCATGCCGGCGTCGGCGCGCGGCACGTGGCGGGCCAGCGCGAACAGCAGCGAGATGGCGTGCTCGGCCGCGGCCAGCGTGTTGCCGTCGGGCGCGTTCATCACCGCGATGCCGCGGGCGGTGGCGGCCTCGACGTCGATGGTGTCCACGCCGGCGCCGGCGCGGCCGATCACGCGCAGCTTGTCGGCCGCCGCCAGGGCCTCGGCGGGCACCTGGGTGGCCGAACGCACCAGCACGGCATCGAAGCCGGCCAGCCGCTGCGCCAGCGCGGCGGGGTCCTTCACCGGTTCGCTCGTTTCCACCGCCCATCCCGCTTCGCGGAACAGGGCCAGGCCATCCTCATGGATGCCATCACAGGCCAACACGCGCATCGCCACTCTCCTTTACACGACGGGGAGGGCCGGCCAGCCGCCCGGGCGGGCGGCCACGCCAGCCCCGGGTTCAGGCCCCGGACACGCCAACGGCCGCCGAAGCGGCACGTCTTGACCCAGGGAGACCGACCGTCTGCCGTCGCGCCAGGGCGCGGGCAAGGAGGCGCGCCGCCGTTTGGCGAACGAACCGCGCGATTGCGCTGTGACCATCAGAAAGCCGATGCGGGACGACGCCACCGGCGTGACTGCGGGTCTGGAGACGGGGCTTCATGAGCATGGGAGTCCAGGACCAACCAGCCCACGATAACGGCAAACGGGGCCAAAGCAAACCGGCCCGTCATGGCCCTCGCAGATGGCGAGCCCGGCCCTTGTTCGGCAATGCCGAAGTCCCCACCCCACCTTCACACCCGGGTCCCATGACCAATGGCCTACTCCCCGCCGCCGTACATGCCCTAGGCTCCCACCTTCGCTTTCCGTCCCGAGACCCGCCCATGACCTTCCGCGCCAAGCCCCTTGCCCTCGCCCTCTCGATTTCCTTCGCGCTGGCCGCCTGCCAGCCGGCCGCCGACCAGAGCGCCGGCGCGCCGGAAGCGCCGAAGCTGCAGGTCGACCTCTCGCAGGTCGCGCAGCAGCCGATCGCCTTCAACGCCGCCGACCTCGACACCTCGATCGAGGCCTGCCAGGACTTCAACGGCTTCGTGAACTCCAAGTGGCTCGCCGCCAACCCGGTGCCGGGCGACCGCACGACCTGGGGCGCCTTCCCGGCGCTGGGCGAGCGCTCGCTGCAGGTGCAGCACGAGATCGCCAAGGCCGCCGCCGCCGGCACCTGGCCGGCGGGCTCGATGGAGCAGAAGGTCGGCGACTTCTTCGCCTCGGGCATGGACGAAGCCGCGATCGAGGCCGCCGGCCTGTCGCCGATCCAGGCCGAACTCGACGCCATCGCCGCGCTCACCGCCACCAGCGACATCCCGGGCTTCCTGGGCGAGGCCTATGCCAGCGGCCAGGGCATGCTCTTCAGCTTCTTCGCGATGGCCGACTACAACGACTCGACCACCAACATCGCCTACGCCGGCCAGGGTGGCCTGTCGCTGCCCGAGCGCGCCTACTATCTGGAGGACCGCGAGGACTACAAGCAGGCCCGCGCCGCCTTCCTCGACCACGTGACCAAGCTGCTGGTGCTGGCCGGCACCGACGAGGCCACCGCAGCGGCCCAGGCCCAGGTCGTGCTCGACTTCGAGACCCGCCTGGCCAAGGCCTCGCTGGGCCGCCTGGAACTGCGCGACCCGGCCACCCGCTACAACCCGGTCACCCTGGCCGACGCCGACGCGATGACGCCGAACTTCAACTGGACGGCCTTCTTCGCCGACCTGGGCGTGGCCGCGCCGGAGAAGTTCTCGCTGGCCAACCCGAACTTCTTCAAGGAGTTCGACGCCATGCTCGCCGACGTGCCGCTCGAGCAGTGGCAGACCTGGCTGCGCTTCCGCGCCATCGACGGCGCCGCACCCTACCTGAGCAAGGCCTTCGTCGAGCGCAACTTCGAGTTCTACGCCAAGACCCTGCGCGGCCAGCAGGAGCAGCAGGAGCGCTGGAAGCAGGTGCTGGGCGCGCTCAACGGCTCGATGGGCGAAGGCTTCGGCCAGCTCTACGTGGCCCAGGCCTTCCCGCCGGAGTCGAAGGCGAAGATGGAGGAGCTGGTGGGCAACCTGATGGCCGCGCTCAAGGTGCGCCTGGAGAACCTCGAGTGGATGAGCGAGGAAACCAAGGCCAAGGCGATCGAGAAGTGGTCCTCGTTCACGCCCAAGGTCGGCTACCCGGACGTGTGGCGCGACTGGAGCGGCCTGCAGGTGTCGCGCGACAGCTACGCCGGCAACCTGATGGCGGCCGCGGCCTTCAACTACCGCTACATGCTCGACAAGATCGGCAAGCCGGTGGACCGCAACGAGTGGGGCATGAGCCCGCAGACGGTGAACGCCTACTACCGCGCCACCGCCAACGAGATCGTGTTCCCGGCTGCGATCCTGCAGCCGCCGTTCTTCGACGTGAACGCCGACGACGCGCTCAACTACGGCGGCATCGGCGCGGTGATCGGCCACGAGATGCTGCACGGCTTCGACGACCAGGGCAGCAAGTTCGACGCGGCCGGCAACATGGCCAACTGGTGGACCGACGAGGACCGCGCCAAGTTCGAGGCCGCGGCCTCGAAGCTGGCCGATCAGTACAGCAGCTACGAAGCCCTGCCGGGCCTGTTCGTGAACGGCCGCCTGGGCCTGGGCGAGAACATCGCCGACCTCGGCGGCACCACCGTCGCCTACGACGCGCTCAAGCGCGCCCAGGGCGAGGGCTACACCGACCCGATGATCGACGGCTTCAGCCAGGACCAGCGCTTCTACATGAACTGGGCCACGGTCTGGCGCATCGCCTTCACCGAGGCCCAGCTCAAGCAGCAGCTGACGGTCGGCCCGCACTCGCCGGGCATGTTCCGCGCGATCGGCGCGCCCTCGAACCAGCCGGCCTTCGCCGCCGCCTTCGGCTGCAAGGAAGGCGACAAGATGGTGCGCTCCGGCGACGACCGCGTGGTCATCTGGTAAGCCCCGCCCCACCCCGCAACAAAGAAAGCCCGGCCAAGTGCCGGGCTTTTTCTTGTTTGCGCCCCCCCCTGTGGGAGGCCCTTCAGGGCCGAATCTTTTCTCTTCCCGTCGGGTTGTTGGCTGAGGTTCGGCTGCATCACCAGCCGCCAGCACCGCGCTACGCAGGGCTCCCGCTCGGCTCCTTCGCCTCGCGTGACCCTGCGCATCACGACGCCGTCAGACGATTTGGGCCGGCTTGCCGGAGCGGGGTTGCACTTGCACACGCCGCACTTCAACCGCCAGGCCGGCATCAGACGGCGGACAAACCGTCGGCACCGGCATTGAACTGATACGCGCCCCCTGACGCTCGGCCTTCTTGGCTGAACCTTCATCTAGCGGGTTATCGGAATCATCACTATCTGCATGAAGCTTACCTGATCGCTCAAGCCCGCAATTCTCGCTCAATCTCTGCGCGAACTTCTGCGGGCAACTGCGAGAGCTCGTTCTCCGACCAAGCACGCATCGCTCTTGTGAACTCTTCGTGCGCCCAAAGATACGCAGATGTCACGGCCGCCATGTCCTCCAGACTCACGATCAAGTCGCTGAACTTCTTTGGATGCACCACTCTAGTTCGGACACCCTTCGCCTTAATGAAGGCGCTATAGCGAGGCTCTTGGATATCTAAGGAGAACTCAAATCCTTTCGCTTTCGAAAAGACAGAGAAGCCACACTTAATGCGCTCCTTGAGATCGACAACTCTGCCGTCCATTACCTTCAATTCTTTGGCGGTCAAAGGCCGTTCCGTCTCACTCTCTGACGGAAACCCGTGGTAACTCAGGATTTCGCAAAGCCCTTCAATGCAAACAAAGACTGCCCTGACCACAGTGCGCCTCAGTCTCTGCGACTCTCGATTGCCCTCAAGCTCTCGATAGCCTTCTTCCACGTCGGTTAGTAGTTCCGAGAGCATCCGGTCGAGCTGATAGAATCCTTTCGACATTTGAGTTCCACCTAGGGTCAGCATAGTGACTCTTCCCGTAGCTTAGCCGTGTCGCTGATTGGCAACGAAAACCCGTGCCGGCGGCCAGCCGGGTTTTCGGCCCCTGTCTGTGACTATCGACCTATGCCCCGCCCCGGCCGGAGGAGGACAATGCCCGGTCCGCCGCAATGACGACGGCCGCCCACCCATTGCCGCCCCGCCGACGGGGCACGGAGCCTGCTGTGAACTTCCGCACCCTCAAGCCCCTGACGCTGGCGCTCGCCGTCACCGTCGCCCTCGCGGCCTGCCAGAAGACCGAGGCGCCGGATGACGCCGCCGTGGCGGCACCCGCCAACCCGGCCGTGGACCTGGCCAGCCTCAGCATCCCCGCCATCTCGCTGCAGGCCAGCGACCTCGATCCCGGCATCCCGGCCTGCCAGGACTTCGACGGCTACGTGAACTCCAAGTGGCTTGCCGCCAACCCGGTGCCGGCCGACCGCACCACCTGGGGCCCGTTCGTCGTGCTTGCCGAGCGCTCGCTGGAGATCCAGCGCAAGCTGGTGGAGAGCCTGGCCGCGCAGACCGATGCCAGCGGCACCGCCAAGCTCATCGGCGACGTCTGGGCCACCGGCATGGACGAGGCCGCGGTGAACGCCGCCGGCATCGCGCCCATCCAGCCGCTGCTCGACCAGATCGCCGCGCTCGAGAGCCCGCAGCAGATCGCCGACTTCGTCGCCGCCAGCTATGCCAAGGGCCAGGGCTACCTGTTCGGCTTCGGCCCGCTGGCCGACTTCCAGGACTCGAGCACCAACATCGCCTACGCCACCCAGGCCGGCCTGGGCCTGCCCGACCGCGACTACTACTTCGACGACAAGCACGCCGAAGTGCGCGCGGCCTATGTGAAGCACATCGCCAACGTGCTGCGACTGGCCGGCGCCGACGAAGCCACCGCCGCGGCCCAGGCCGGTGAAGTGATGGCCTTCGAGACCCGCCTGGCCAAGGTGTCGGCCTCGAGCGAGCAGCTCTCGCGCGACGTGTCGCTCTACTACAACCCGGTGAGCGTGGCCGACGCCGACGCGCTGACGCCGAACTTCAAGTGGTCGGCCTTCTTCGCCGCCCAGGGCATCGAGGCGCCGGCGATGTTCTCGCTGGCCCAGCCCGACTTCCACAAGGAAGTGAGCGCCATGCTGGCCGACGTGCCGGCCGCCACCTGGCAGGCCTACCTGCGCTTCCAGACCATCGACGGCCTCTCGCCCTACCTGTCGGACGAGTTCGCGCAGGAGAACTTCGACTTCTACGGCAAGACCCTGCGCGGCCAGGCCGAGATGCAGCCGCGCTGGAAGCGCGTGCTCAACACCATCAACGGCCAGATGGGCGAGGCCCTGGGCAAGGAATACGTGGACGTGGCCTTCCCGCCCGAGGCCAAGGCGCGCATGCAGGAGCTGGTGGGCAACCTGTCGCAGGCCCTGAAGACGCGCATCGAGAACCTCGAGTGGATGGGCGCCGAGACCAAGGAGCAGGCGCTGGTGAAGTGGGCCGCGTTCACGCCCAAGATCGGCTACCCGGACAAGTGGCGCGACTGGAGCGGCCTGCAGACCGGCCGTGACAGCTTCGTGGCCAACCTGATGGCCGCCGGCGAGTTCAACCACCGATTCAACCTGGCCAAGATCGGCCAGCCGGTGGACAAGACCGAGTGGGCGATGAGCCCGCAGACGGTGAACGCCTACTACAACCCGCTGGCCAACGAGATCGTGTTCCCGGCCGCCATCCTGCAGCCGCCCTTCTTCGACCTCGAGGCCGACGACGCGGTGAACTACGGCGGCATCGGCGCCGTGATCGGCCACGAGATGATCCACGGCTACGACGACCAGGGCAGCCGCTTCGACGCCGCCGGCAACTTCCGCAACTGGTGGACCGAGGCCGACATGAGCGGCTTCAAGGAGCGCACCGGCCGCCTGGTCGAGCAGTTCAACGAGTACGGCTACGGCGACGACATGAAGGTCAACGGCAACCTCACCCTGGGCGAGAACATCGCCGACCTCGGTGGCCTGGCCGTGGCCTACGACGCGCTGCAGAAGTCGCTGGAGAACAAGCGCGTGGCCGAAATCGACGGCCATACGCCCGACCAGCGCTTCTTCATGAACTGGGCCACGGTGTGGCGCGTGAACTACAAGCCGGAAGAGCTGAAGGTGCGCCTGCAGACCGACCCGCACGCCCCGGCCCGCTACCGCGCCATGGGCGCCCCCTCGAACCTGCCCGCCTTCGCCGCCGCCTTCGGCTGCCAGGCCGGCGATCCGATGGTGCGCCCGGCCGACAAGCAGGTCGCCATCTGGTGACCGGACCCGGCTGAACAGGCAGGCACGACGGCCCGGGACCTCCCGGGCCGTCTTTTTTTGGGAGCCGGCCCGCCCCGGCGGTAGAATCGCGGTCCCCCAAGAGGAGTCCGCGATGTCCCTGCGCACCGCCCCCCTGTTTGCCGCCCTGCTCGTCAGCCTCGCCGCCGCCCCGGCCGCCGCCCAGCGCGCGCCCGCCAAACCGGCCGCCTGCGTCGACTTCTACGCCCACGCCAACCACGACTGGCTGGCGAAAAACCCGCTGCCGGCCGGCGCCAAGGCCTACAGCCGCTGGGACGAGCTGGCCGCCCTGGGCCTGGCCCAGCGCAACCAGGTGCTGGCCGCCACCACCGCGCCCGAAGGCGCCACCGTCTCCCTGCACCTGGCCCAGCTGTTCGCCTCGGCCCAGGACGAGGCCGCCATCGAGGCGGCCGGCATCAAGTCGCTCAAGCCGCTGATGGACGCCATCGACGGCATCCGCCGCCAGAAGGACATCGCCCCGGCCATCGCCCGCCTGCACGCCCTGGGCATGCCGGTGCTGGTGGACGTGCAGGTGCTGCGCGACGACAAGGGCCAGCCCTACGCCCAGGTGGGCGCCGGCGGCCTGGGCCTGCCCGACGCGGGCTTCTACACCGGCGGCGAGGCCGAACTGGCCGCGGTGCGCACCCAGTACAAGGCCGCGCTGGCCGAGTGGCTGCGCCACGGCGGCGTGGCCCCCAAGGACGTGGCCGCGCAGGCCGAGGGCGCCTGGCAGTTCGAGCTGATCCTGGCCAACGCCACCGCCGCCGGCACGCCCTTCCAGGTGATGAAGATCGAGGACGCCAGCAAGGTGGCCGGCGCCCTGCAGCTCAATGAGCTGCTCGCCGCGCACGGCCTCAAGGCCAGCCAGGTGGCCATGACTGGCCCGGCCTTCTTCCGCGCCCTCGACCAGATGCTCAACCGCAACAAGCCCGAGCAGTGGCGCGCCTACCTGCGCGCGCAGGTGCTGCGCGAGATGGCGCCGACGCTGGGCAAGTCGCTGCACGACCCGTGGGCGCAGCTTTACGACGTGACCCTGGGCGGCCAGGCCGAGCCCACCCCGCGCGCCGTGCGTGCCCGCCAGGCGCTCGAGGCCCGCGTGCCCGAGTTCCTGGACGCGGCCTACACCGAGCGCTTCCTGCCGGTGCCGCGCCAGCGCCGCGCCCAGGAAATCGCCGACCAGGTGCGCACCGCCGCCGGTGCCGCCATCGAGCGCGCGCCCTGGCTCAGCGCCGCCGGCAAGGCCGGCGCCCGCCAGCGCCTGGACGCGATGCAGGTGCAGGTGGGCCTGGACGTGCCCTCGAACGTGTTCGACGAGCTCGTGTTCAAGCGCGACGACCTGGCCGGCAACGTGCTGGCCCTGCGCCGCTGGCTGATGAAGTACGCGCTGGTGCGCGCCCGCTTCGCCTGGCCGGCCGAGCAGTGGCAGCCGCTGGTGGCCTACCTGCCCAAGGAAAACCGCCTGCTGGTGACCTCGGCCACGCTGCAGCCGCCGGTGATCGGCGACGCCGCCGACGCCGGCGACTACGGCAGCTTCGGCGGCCTGCTGGCGCAGCAGATGATGCTGGCCTTCCAGGCCTGGGACGGCGCCGACGCCACCGCCTGGACCCAGCGCGGCGCGCCGCTGGTGCCGCAGTACAACGCCTACTCGGCCACCGGCGGCGCCACCCGCGTCAACGGCAGCCGCACGCTGGCGCAGAACCAGGCCGACCTGGCCGGCCTCGAGGTCGCCTGGCAGGCCCTGGCCGCCGGCGGCGAGCCGAGCCAGCCGCAGGCCCAGGCCTTCTTCGCCGGCTGGGCGGGCCTCTGGGCGCGCCAGGACCAGGCGCAGGCCCTGGCCGACGCGCAGGCCACCACCGACCACGCGCCCGCGCGCTGGCGCGTCAACGGCCCGCTGGCCAACCTGCCGGCCTTCGGCAAGGCCCACGCCTGCCCGGCCCGCGCGGCCATGCAGCGCGCGGCCAAGGACCAGGTCTCGTTCTGGCGCTGATGGAAAACCTCTTCGCCCCCGGCCAACGCTGGTTCTCCAGCGCCGAACCCGAGCTGGGGCTCGGCACCGTGCTGCGCCTGGCCGGACGCCAGGTGCAGATCGTCTTCACCGGCTCGGGCGTGGTGCGAATGTACGCGCTGGGCTCGGCGCCGCTGCTGCGCGCGGTGTTCCGTCCGGGCGAGCGCGTGCGCGTGGCCGGCCGCGACCTCGACGTCGAGCGCGTCGAGCTGCGCGGCGTGCTCGTGCACTACCAGTGCGCGGGAGAGTGGCTGGCCGAGGGCGAGCTCGATGCCGAACAGCCGGTGTCGCAGGCCGACTCGCGCCTGCTCTCGGGCCGGGTCGATCGCAACGACCAGTTCGAGTTCCGGGTCGAGTGCCTGCGCCGCCGCGCCGAAGCGCGCGCGCATCCGGGCTGGGGCGTACTGGGCGCGCGCATCGACCTGGTGCCGCACCAGCTGCAGGTGGCCGAGGCCGCCGCCGCGCGCCGCCCGCCGCGCCTGCTGCTGGCCGACGAAGTGGGCCTGGGCAAGACCATCGAGGCCTGCCTGGTCACCGCGCAGGCGCTGGCCTCGGGCCGCGCGCGGCGGGTGCTGGTGCTGGTGCCGGAAAGTCTGGTCAACCAGTGGTTCGTCGAGCTGCTGCGCCGCTTCAACCTCGCCTTCGCCATCTACGACGAGGAGCGCTGCGAATCGCTGGAGATGACCGAGCCCAAGGCCAACCCCTTCGAGGACGAGCAGTGCGTCATCGCCTCGGTGGACTGGCTGGCCAGCCACGAAAAGCGCGCCCGCCAGGCACTCGAAGCCGGCTGGGACCTCTTGCTCGTGGACGAGGCGCACCACCTGGTGTGGACGCCTGAATTCTCGAGCCCGGGTTATGCGCTGGTGGAAGCGCTGTCGGCGCGCACGCCGGGCCTGCTGCTGCTCACCGCCACGCCCGAGCAGCTGGGCCTGGGCGGCCACTTCGCGCGCCTGCGCCTGCTCGACCCGGCGCGTTATACCGACCTCGACGCTTTCCGCGCCGAAACCCGCGGCTACCTCGCGCTCTCGGCCCTGGCCGGGCGCCTGCTCGACGGCGAGTCGCTGACCACCGACGACCTGCAGTCGCTGGCCAGGCTCTTCCCCGGCGAGGACGACCACCTCGCCCTGCGCCTGGGCCGCATCGCCAACGGCGACGCCGCCGAGCGCGACGCACTGCTGGCCGACCTCGTCGACCGCCACGGCACCGGCCGCGTGATGGTGCGCAACCGCCGCGCCGCCGTGGGCGGTTTCCCGGTGCGCATCCCGCATGTCGCCACCCTGCCCGCGCCGGAGGACCCGACCGTGCTCGGCCGCCTGCGCGCCGAATTCGCGCACGACGTGGGCGACACCGACGACGAGCCCGAGCACGACTACGCGCGCGACCCGCGCATGGACTGGCTGCTCGAAACGCTCGAGGCGGTGGCGCCGGCCAAGGTGCTGCTGCTGTGCCGCTCGCGCGCCAAGGTGCAGGCCATCGAGGAGGCGCTGCGCCTGCGCAGCGGCCTGCAGGTGGCGCGCTTCCACGAAGACATGAACCTGCTGCAGCGTGACCGCAACGCGGCCTTCTTCGCCGACCCGGAAGGCGCGCGCCTGCTGGTGTCGAGCGAGATCGGCGCCGAGGGCCGCAACTTCCAGTTCGCCCAGCACCTGCTGCTTTGGGACCTGCCGCTGCACCCGGACATGCTCGAGCAGCGCATCGGCCGCCTGGACCGCATCGGCCAGCGCGGCGACGTGAACATCTACGCCGCGGCCGTGGCCGGCAGCGCCCAGGAAGTGCTGCAGCGCTGGCTGCACGAAGGCCTCGACGCCTTCCGCCAGGTGCTGCCCGACGGCCGCGAGCTGCTGCGCAGCTTCGGCGCCGAGCTGCTGGACCTGGCCACCCAGGACGCCGACGCGCGCGAGCCGGCCTTCGCCGAGCTGCTCGAGCGCAGCCGCAGCAAGCACGCCGAGCTCTCGCGCCTGATCGCCGAGGGCCGCGACCGCCTGCTCGAACTCGGCAGCCGCGGCCTGGGCGAGGCCGACGCGCTGCGCCGCGCGCTGGCCGAGGACGATGCCCACGCCGCGCTCGACGACTTCCCGCTGCGCCTGCTCGAAAGCTTCGGCGTGCACAACGAGCCGCTGGGCCCGAACACCTGGCTGCTCGACCCCGAACACCTGACCGTGGACGGCTTCGAGGAGCTGCGCCAGGGCCCGCGCGCCTGCACCACCGACCGCGGCACCGCGCTCTCGCGCGACGACCTGCTCTACCTGCGCCCCGACCACCCGCTGGTGCTCTCGGCGCTGGACCTGCTGGTCTCGGGCGAATCGGGCAACGCCGCCTTCCTGGTGGACGACGCGCTGCCGCCGCGCACCGTGGTGCTCGAGGCGGTGAACGTGATCGAGTGCGTGGCCGAGCGCCGGCTGGACATCGAGCGCTGGCTGCCGCCGGCGCCGCTGTCGGTGGCGGTGGACACCCGCCTGCAGCCGCGCCCGGACTTCGCGCCGGGCGAGCGCGCCCGCCATCGCGCCGGCGACCGCGTGTTCGACCTCGGCCCGCAGCGCAAGGTGCTGGCGGCGCTGGTGCCGCCGATGCTCGAGCGCGTCCGCGAAACCGCCAAGACGGCGGCCCAGGAGCGCATCGACGCGGCCATTGCCGCCGCGACGGCCTCCTTCGACGCCGAGCTGGCGCGCCTGCGCGCGCTGGCGCGGGTCAATCCGGCGGTGCGCCCGTCTGAAATCGCCGCACTGGAAGCCGAACGCGAAGCCGTGCTCGCCGCCCTGCCCACCGCGCGCCCGCGCCTGGACAGCCTGCGCCTGGTCTCCAGCCCGGACTTCCTGCAGCTGCGCCGCTGAAGCCTAGGGCTCCTTGATGGCGATCGACCCATCATTGAGCGACATCGGCAGCAGCACGTCGCGCATCGGCGCCTCGTCGGCCACCGCGTTGAAGCGCAGCGACCGCACCGTCGGCATCAGGGCCTGGCCGAAGGCCGGCCCCGGCAGGCTGTCGACCACGAAGGCCTCGGCGACCGCGCCCGACGGCGCGATGCGCAGCCAGTACAGCGCCAGGCCCGGGCCGTAGGCAGGCGCCCGCGTGACCCCGGGGATGCCGCGCTGCGGCTGGAGCTGCACCCGCTTGCTGCCATCGAGCACGGCCGGGTACACCTCGTGGATGGGCCTGCACTCCTTCCCGGCGCTGGCGAAGGGCGATTCGCTCTTTGCGAGGGCTTTCTCGATGCGCTCGCCGTGCGTGGCCAGGAAGCCGGCCACCAGTTCGGCCACTTCGTCGCTCGTCGCCGCGCCCGAAGGCAGCGCCTTGTACGCGCGGTTGATCAGGTCGGCCTGGTAGGTGCGGTACTGGCTGGGATGCTGGCGATGCGCGTAGTGCGCGTACACCTGCGCCCAGACCATGCCGGCCATCGGCTCGCCCGAGGCGAGCTCGAGTTCGGCGGAGGCCGCCATCGCCTCGATCCGGCCGCCCAGCGCGGCGTGCGCCAGCAGGCGCCGCGCCTTGTCGGTGTCGCGCGCGGTCAGCGCGGCCGGATGCTTGTCGCCCAGGCGGTAGAACGTGCCCAGGACGAACTTCGAATAGGCGGACGCACCGGCCAGGTCGTTCTCGATCTCGTCCAGTTGCGCCTTGCGCACCGCCGCGTCGCCGCCCGGGTTGAACATCAGCTCCGGCAGCGGCCTGGCCTCGCAAAGCGCGGGTCCGGCGTCCTGGCCCGCGGCCGGCGCCATCCACGCGGCCAGCAGCAGCCCGCCGACAAGCAGCCCGGCCCGGCTCATCGCACCAGCCTCGGGCCGCGCGGCCGGAACGGCGGCTGGCCGCGCCAGTAGCGGATCACCAGCCAGCCGAACAGCATGCCGCCCAGGTGCGCGAAGTGCGCCACGCCCGAGGCCGTGTTGAACACGCCCATCAGCAGCTCGATCGTGCCGAAGACGATGACGAAGGTGCGCGCCTTCATCGGGATCGGTGGAATCAGCAGCATGATCTGCCGGTTGGGGAACAGCATGCCGTAGGCCAGCAGCAGGCCGAAGATGCCGCCCGAGGCGCCCACCGTCGGGTAGATGCCCTGGCCGGTGATGCCGCTGGTGACGACGACCAGCTGGACCAGGCCGGCGCCCGCCACGCAAACCAGGAAGTAAGCCAGGAAGCGCCGGGAACCCCAGGTCTGCTCGAGCGAACCGCCGAACATGAAGATCGCCAGCGCATTGAAGAACAGGTGCCCGACGCTGCCATGCAGCAGGCCGTAGCTGAGGATCTGCCAGGGCAGGAAGCCGACCGAGAACGGCAGACCGTCGGGGCCGTTGCCGATCACGTGTTCGCCCAGCGGCCAGAGCGCGAAGTAGAAGATGGCGATGTCGGGCGCGAGCATCTGCGCGACGTAGGCCACCGCGAGGGCGATCAGCAGCGCCTTGGTGACCGGGGGCAATGCGTACATGCGGGCATCCGTCGGGGTCTCGGCCCCATGATAGCGGCAGCCGCGTCGCCGGCGCGCGCCTCAGCCCTTCGGCGCCCAGAGCATCTCGTCGAGGGTGGCGGCGGCGCGCTGGCCGCGCACGCGGCCGGCCTCGACGCGCACGCCCTCGGCGCGCAGGCGCTGCACCTGCTCGTCGAAGCCGGGCGAGCCCGGCGGGAAGGCGATGCGGCCGTCCGAGCGCAGCACGCGGTGCCAGGGCAGGCCCGGCTCGTCGCCGGCCGAAAGGATGCGCGCCACCAGGCGCGCGCGGCCCGGCAGGCCGGCGCGGCGCGCGACCTCGCCGTAGCCGGCCACTTCGCCCGGCGCCAGCGCGCGCACGGCCGCCAGCACGAGGCGGCGGTTGCGTTCGGCCGGGCTTTCCTTGGGCTTTGCGGGCATGGGCGCTAGGATACCCCCGTCCCCCCAGCGCCAGACCCGCCATGCAGAACTTCGAACAGATCCGCAGCCACCTCCAGGGCAAGTACAAGCTCACCGCCAGCGAGCCCTACCTGGTGTGCGTGCAGCTCTCGCTCGAGCAGGGCCGGCGCCACCAGAGCATCTTCCTGTCGGAGATGATGGGCGAGGACGGCCGCCCCTACCTGCGCGTGAGCACGGTGATCGCGCCGATGACCGGCATCGACGCCCGACGGATGCTGGCCTTCAACTGGCAGAGCCCGGTGGGCTACCTGGCCATCGGCGAGCTCGACGGCGTGCCCTACCTGCAGCTTTGCGAGAACCGCCCCTACGACAGCCTGGTGGCGGCCGAGCTCGACCGCCTCGTGCTCGAGGTCGGCGGCCTGGGCGACCAGATGGAACGCATGCTCTCCGCCGGCGGCGACCTGCTCTGAGCCGGGTTCAGTCCCAGCCCATCAACACCACGCCCTCGTAGAGCAGCCAGGCCATGCCGCCCGAGGCGGGAATGGTCAGGATCCAGGCCCAGATGATCTTCTGGATGACGGTCCAGCGCAGCGCGCGCGGGTTCTTGGCCACGCCCACGCCCATGATCGCGGTCGAGATCGAGTGCGTGGTCGACACCGGCATGCCGAAGTAGGCGGCCATCGAGAGGATGGTGGCCGAGCTCGTTTCCGCGGCAAAGCCGTGGATCGGGTGCAGCTTGACCATCTTGTGGCCCAGGGTCTTGATGATGCGCCAGCCACCGGCCGCGGTGCCGGCCGCCATCACCAGCGCGCAGGTGACCACGATCCAGGTCTCGATGCCGTCGCTGTCGCCCGGGTGCAGGAAGGCCAGCCAGGACGGCAGGTTGTCGAGCGTGCCGGCCGCCTCGGCGCCGATCAGGGCCAGGGCGATGATGCCCATGGTCTTCTGTGCGTCGTTGGTGCCGTGGGCGAAGCCCATGTAGGCGGCCGAGACGATCTGCGCCTTGCCGAAGGTGGCATTGACCCACTTGGGCCGCGAGATGCGCGCCAGCCAGCCGCCGGTGCCGTTCATCGCGCTGATGACGGCCATCAGCGCGCCCATCATGAACAGGCCCAGCAGGAAGCCCGCCAGCGGCGAGCTGACCATCGGGATGATGACCTTCCAGAAGATGCCCTGGCTCTTGGTCCACACCTCGGCCGGCTGCGACCAGACCAGCACGTCGAGGTTGTTGCCGGTGGCCGCCAGCGCGGCGCCGATCAGGCCGCCGATGAGCGCGTGGCTCGACGAGGACGGCAGGCCGAACCACCAGGTGATCAGGTTCCAGACGATGCCGCCGGAGAGCGCGCAGATCAGCACCTGCGAACCCACCACCAGCACGTTGGCGTCGATCAGGCCCGAGGAGATGGTCTTGGCCACCGCCGTGCCCGGAAGCGCGCCGACGAGGTTCATGAAGGCCGCCAGCGACACCGCCTGGAAGGGCGTGAGCACCTTGGTGGCCACCACCGTGGCGATGGAGTTGGCGGTGTCGTGGAAGCCGTTGATGTACTCGAAGACGAGCGCGACCAGCACCACCACCAGCACCAGGATCAGCGCCGTGGACATCGATCAGGCGTTCTTGAGGACGATGTGGTAGACCACGTTGCCCGCGTCGCGGCACCGGTCGATGGCCTTCTCCAGGATCTCGAACAGGTCCTTGAGGATGAGATAGCGCATCGGGTCGGTTTCGTTGGTGTAGGTGTCGCGGTAGAGCTCGAGGATCAGCCGGTCGGCCTCGGACTCGATGGCCTGCAGCTTGTCGTTGAGCGCCTTGGTGCCCTCGAGCGACATGCCCTTGCGCAGGTTGCCCACCATCTCCTCGAGCACGGCGCAGGCGCGCTCGAGCATGGCCGCGCGCGGCACGAAGTCGGCGTCGCCCACCCGCTCCGAGGCCACCTCGTAGCGCTCGGCGAACTTCTCGACCACCTTGGGGATCTTGTAGAGCGCGCTCGAGAGTTCCTCGATGTCCTCGCGCTCGAGCGCGGTGACGAAGGTGTTCACCAGTTCCTGGCTGATCTGCGCCGCCAGGTCCTTCTCGCGCTGGCGGGCGAGCTTGAACTTGTCGAGGCTGCGCTGCGGCGGCGGGGTGGCCAGCAGCTCGCCCAGGGCCCGGGCGCTTTCCCGGGCCGCCGAGGCGCTGGCCTCGAGCAGGCCGTAGAACTTGTCGCCCTTGCCGAAGATGGTCTGGAGGGAAAACATCGGGGTTTCCTGTGCCTGGCCGGGCGGGACGGCCTTCCGGTGGCGCGTATGTTACCGCCAGGTGACAGGCCCCGGGCCGGGCAGCCGGCGCGCCTGTGGCATAGTTTCGCCATTCCCCACCCCGCCCCAACCCGGAGCCCCGTGCCGGCCCTGCCCGGTAGCCCATGACCTTCGAACTCGCCCTGGTCCTGTTCCTGATCCTCTGCAATGGCTTCTTCGCCATGTCGGAGATGTCCGTCGTCACCTCGCGCAAGGCCCGCCTGAAGCAGAAGGCGGAGGAGAGCCGCAGCGCCAAGGCCGCCCTGGAGCTGGCCGAGCATCCCGAGCGCTTCCTCTCGACGGTGCAGGTGGGCATCACCTCGATCGGCATCCTCACCGGCATCTTCGGCGGCGAGAGCATCGGCAACCGCATCGCCGTGGCCATCGCCCCGCTGGGCCTGGACACGCGCTTCGACGCGCTGCTGGCCGGCTGGGGCATCAACATCAACCTCAACCAGGCCATCGGCACCGCGGCGGCCGTCGCGATCATCACCTATTTCTCGATCATCCTCGGCGAACTGGTGCCCAAGCGCATCGCCCTGCTGGCGCCCGAGCGCATCGCCGCCGGCGTGGCCATGCCGATGCGCTGGGTGTCCAGGATCGCCACGCCCTTCGTCTGGCTGCTCTCGCTCAGCACCCGCACCATCATGCGTGTGCTGCGCCTGGACCGCGGCCAGGCCGAGCAGGTGACGGAAGAGGAGATCCGCATGCTGGTGGCGGAAAGCCACGAGCAGGGCGTGATCGACGCCGGCGAGCGCAACATGATCAACCGCGTGCTGCGCCTGGGCGACCGCTCCAGCGCCGGCCTGATGACGCCCCGCACCCGCATCGTCTGGCTCGACGCCGCCGCCAGCTACGAGGAGAACCTGGCCACGCTGCGCGAGACGCCGTTCGCGCGCTACCCGGTCTACCGTGGCTCGGACGCCGAAGTGCTGGGCATCCTCGAGGCCAAGACCCTCACCCACATGATCGGCCGCGAGGGCTCGAACGCCGAGCTGTTCCGCGAACTGCGCCCGGCGCTGTTCGTGTCCGAGTCCACCCAGGCCATGAAGCTGCTGGAGATCTTCCGCGAGGAGCAGCAGACCCTGGCCCTGGTGGTGGACGAGTACGGCGACATCCAGGGCATGGTCTCGGCCAACGACCTGCTGGCGGCCGTGCTCGGCCGCGTGCAGGACATCGAGACCGGGCCCGAGGAGGCGCTGGTGGTCACCCGCAGCGACGGCTCCTACCTGGTCGACGGCCGCCTCTCGACCGAGGAGCTGCGCGAGCTGCTGGCCCTCACCCGCCTGCCCGACGAGGAGGACGGCGACTACCACACCGCCGCCGGCATGGTGATCGCGCAGTTCGGGCGCATCCCGCACTCGGGCGAGCATTTCGACTGGAGCGGCTGGCGCTTCGAGGTGGTCGACCTCGACGGCGCGCGCATCGACAAGCTGCTGGTCGCGCGCCTGCCCGAGCCGCAGCGCGAGGACGGGATTTAGAGCGGATAAAGCCGCCAGGCCACATAGTCCGGGCACATGACCCCCGCCGAAATCAGCACCCGCGCATTGCTCGACGCCCTCGCCGAGGGCAACGGCCATGCCGAGGCCGGGCCGCTGACGCTGGGCCAGGTGCTCGACCGCTTCCGCGCCCGCGCCTTCGGCATCTTCCTGCTGCTTTCGGTGCTGCCGGCGTTCGTGCCGCTGCCCCTGGGCGCCGGCGCCGTCAGCGGCCCGCTGGTGAGCCTGGCCGGCCTGCAGCTGCTGGCGCTGATGGCCCACCCCTGGGTGCCCGGTTTCCTCTCGCGCCGGCCGCTCTCGCGCGAGGGCGTGGCCAGGTTCCGGGACCGCACCTCGGGCCTGCTGCGCCGGCTGGAGAAGCTCAGCCGCCCGCGCAACGAACAGGTCATCGACCATCCCGCCGCGCGCATGTTCACCGGCCTGCTGCTGGTGGTGCTGGGCTTCCTGCTGGCCCTGCCGATCCCGGGCACCAACTACCCCTTCGGCCTGATCCTGCTGGCCTACGCGGTTGCGCTGATCGAGCGCGATGGCCGGCTGATGCTGGTGGCCTGGGTCCTGGGCATCGCGCAGGTCGTGGTGATGGTGGTCTTCTCGGGCCACCTGGCCCGCGCCCTGGCCGACCTGGCCCGCTGGGCGGGCGGCCTACTGGGCTGAGCCTTCGCGGAAGGCGCGGCGCATGTCGTTGGCCGGCATCGGCCGGCCCAGCCAGAAGCCCTGGCCCTGGTCGCAGCCACGCTCGCGCAGCACGGCGTACTGGCCTTCGGTCTCGATGCCCTCGGCCACCACCGTGATGCCCAGCGAATGCGCCATGGCGATGATGGCCGAGGTCAGCGCCAGGTCGTCCGGGTCGCGCAGCACGTCGGCGACGAAGCTGCGGTCGATCTTCACGCCGTCCACCGGCACGCGGCGCAGGTGGCTCAAGCCCGAGAAGCCGGTGCCGAAGTCGTCCAGCCAGACCTTCACGCCCGTGGCGCGCAGGCGCGAGAGCAGCGCGCTGGCCTGGGCCTCGTCGCCCAGCACGGCCGTCTCGGTGAGCTCGAGGTGCAACTGGCCGGGCTTGACGCCGGTGGCGGCAAGCGCGCTGGCCACCACGTCGGGCAGGTCGCCGGTGCGCAGCTGGCGCGGCGAGATGTTCACCGACACGAAAGGCGGCTCCTGGCCCGGCTGCGCCCAGGTGGCGGCGTCGCGGCAGGCCTGCACTAGGACGTGGCGGCCCAGGGCTTCGATCAGGCCGCTTTGCTCGGCCACTTCGATGAACACCGAGGGCGGCACCACGCCCAGGCGCGGATGCTCCCAGCGGCACAGCGCCTCGGCGCCCATCGGGCGGCCGTCGGCGAGACGGTAGATGGGCTGGTAGTGCAGGCTCAGCTCGCCGCGCTCCCAGGCACCGCGCAGCTCTTCCTCGAGCTGCACGCGGCGCTCGACGGCCTGGTCCATGGCCTTGGAGTAGAAGCGATAGCAGCCCTTGCCGGCCACCTTGGCCTGGTACATGGCGATGTCGGCGTTCTTGAGCAGCTGGCCGGCGCTCGAGGCATCGAAGGGGAACAGGGTGATGCCCACCGAGGCGCCCAGGAACACCTGCCGCCCCTGCAGCACCAGCGGGCGCTGCACTTCCTCGATCAGGGCCTCGGCCAGGCGGCCGGAATTGGCGCGGATGTCCTCGGCCATGAAGAGCACGATGAACTCGTCGCCGCCGAAGCGGGCGATCTCGGCGCCCTGCCCGCCCAGGCGCTCGACCGTCATGCGGATGCGCACCGACAGCTGGCCCAGCACTTCGTCGCCGGCCTCGTGGCCCAGGGTGTCGTTGACGCGCTTGAAGTCGTCGAGGTCGACGAACAGCAGCGCCAGTTCGCCGCTGCTGGCCTGCAGGGTGAGCAGGCGGTCGTCGAGGGCCTCGCGGAAGGCCAGCCGGTTGGACAGGCCGGTGAGCGAGTCGGTGTAGGCCATGCGACGGATGTCGCGGTCGTGGCGCGCCACGGCTTCGCTCATGCGCACGAAGCCGCGCACCAGGTCGCCCAGTTCGTCTTGGCGCTCGGAGTGCAGGGCCACCTCGTCGTAGCGGCCGTGCTCGATGCGCCCGGCCGCCTCGGCCAGCGCGCTGATCGGCTGCACGACGCGCCGCTGCAGCAGCCACATGGCGCCACAGGCGATGCCCAGCAGCGCCACCAGCAGGGTGATGATCCAGGCCAGCTGTGCCTGGCTGGCCGCGTACAGGCGCTGCTCGAGCGGACCGAGCACCTCGACCTCGCGGCGGTCGGCGTTCTCGCGCGACAGGCCCACGCGCACGCCGCCGATGCGCTCGCCGCCGATGCGCACCGGGCTGGCGACGTCGAGCACCTTCTCGCTCCATTGCCCGTGCGGGCCGTCGGCCTGGAGCGCCTCGTAGGCCATCGGGTCGGACATCGGCTGGCCGAAGGCCGGGATGTCGCCCGAGCCGTCGTGCAGCACCTGGCCTTCGGCGTCGTGGATGATCACGTAGGCCACGTCGGGCTGGCGCATCGTCGCGCGGGCCAGTTCGCCGAGCGCGGCCAGGTCCAGGTAATACAGCGGGTTGGTGGCCGCGTCCGCCAGCTGGCTCGACAGGGTCTGGCCGCGGCTGAGCAGGCCCTCGCGGGCCAGCTCGCGCACCGCGCCGGCGCTGAGCGAGTGGGCGTCCTCGTTGCTGCGCTTGGTGTGCAGCCACAGCGCCGCGAACAGCGCCGAGACCACCAGCATCACCGCGGCCATCAGCCACACCAGTTCGCCACGCAGGCCCAGCCGGAAGGGAAGCTTCATTCCAGCGCCTCGCGCACGTCGCGCGCGCCGCGGCGCAGTTCCTCGAGCGCGGCCCGGGTCTCGGCGTCGGCCTCGTAGAAGCCGGTGGTGCGGAAGAACTGCCGCAGCGCCTCGCGCGCCTGCGGGTCGTCGGCGGCGCCCAGCAGCACCTGCTTGAGCCGCGCGGCGACCTCGGGGCGCATGTCGGCGTTGACCAGTTCCATCGCGCGCGGCACCGGGCCGGTGGTGTGGATCACCATCAGGTCGCGGCGGAAGGCGTCGGAGACGCGCAGCAGGGACTCGAAGTCCTGGTCGCTGAAGCCGCCCGCGTCCACCAGCCGCTTGTGCACCCAGGTGCCCAGGTTGGCGTCGGTGTTGGCGAAGACGTAGCCCACCGAGCCCGGGTCGGCGTCGTCGAGCGGCGAGATCATCAGGTTCATCGGCAGGCCGCGCTCGCGCAGCACCATCGCCGGCACCAGGTAGGCGCTGGTGGACGAGGGCGACTGGAAGGCGATGGTGTGCCCGCGCAGCTGCGAGAGCTCGGTGATGCCGCTGTCGCGGTGGGTGAAGATGACGCTGCGGTACTCGCGCGAGCCGCTGCGCTCGGTCAGCAGCAGCGGCCGGGCGCCGACCTTGTCGGCCAGCAGCAGGCCGGTGCCCGGGGTCTCGGTGACCCAGTCGACCTTGCCCCGGCGCAGGTAGCTCATCATCTGCTGCGGGTCGCGCGCCATCAGCACGCGGCCCTCGGTGATGCCGACATCGGCCATGCGCGGCACGACGTAGTCCAGCAGCGGCTTGAGCTGCTCGTAGTGGCGGCGCGGATCGTCGCTGATGCGGCCGAGCACGAGCACGCCGTCCTCGGTGGCCTGGGCCAGGCCCGAAAACAGCAGGAGCAGCGGAAGAGCCAGACGCGCCAGGCCACCGGGAACTGCGCTGGGGGACTTGGGCGTCACTGGGGCTCGTCGACTCGGGGTGAAGGCCGCCCTACTGTATTCGTCCGGCCGCGGCGGCGCTAGGCTCCCGCGGCGCGGGCCAGCCTCGCCATGCGCTGGGCCTCGGACAGGATGCCGCGCAGGATCTTCACCTCGCGGCTGTCCAGGCCGGCCCGCAGGTAGAGCCGGCGCAGGCGCGCCATCACCATCTCCGGCGCCCGGCCCTTGTGGAAGTCGATGTCGTCCAGGGCCTCGGCCAGGTGCCCGAACAGTCGCTCGAGCTCGTCGGCGGTGGCCGGCGGCTCAGCCTCCGGGGCCGGCGCCGGGCGCCCCACGGGCAGTTGGCCACCGGCGGCCTCGAGCACGGCCAGGCGCAGCTCGTAGGCCAGCACCTGCACGGCCGCGGCGAGGTTGAGCGAGGCAAAGCCCGGGTCGGTCGGGATGCAGACCGAGGCGTGGCAGCGCTGCAGCTCCTCGTTCTCGAGGCCGGTGCGCTCGCGGCCGAACAGCAGGGCCACGGGCCCTTCGGCCGCGGCCTGCACGAGCTGGCGCGCGGCGTCGCGCGGGCTGAGTTCGGGCAGCGGGACGGTGCGCCGGCGGGCGCTGGTGCCCACCACCAGGCGGCAGCCCGCCAGGGCCTGCAGCAGGTCGCCGTGCACGGGCGCGGCCGCCAGCAGGTCGTCGGCCCCGGCGGCCAGGGCCACGGCCTCGGGATCGGGGAAACGCTCGGGCGCGACCAGGTGCAGGGCCGACAGGCCCATGGTCTTCATGGCCCGGGCGGCCGAGCCGATGTTGCCGGGGTGCTGGGTGCCGACGAGGACGATCCGGAGGTTCTTGGCTTCGATGCTCATGAATTTAGAGCCCCGCTCGGGGCCAACCTGTTATCCTTGCGCCGCGCCGGCGACGACCGGCCCCTTGTTCTTCACACAATCCAGCGGTCAATCGGACGGGAATATGCAGAAACCTGTCGTCAACGTCATGGTCAAGGCGGCCCGTTCGGCCGGCAACCTGATCTTGCGCCACATGGGCAAGCTCGACGCCCTCAACGTCTTCGAGAAGTCGAAGCTCGACTATGCCAGCGAGGTCGACGCCGAAGCCGAGGCCGTGATCATACGCGAGCTGCGCCGGGCCTTCCCCGACTACGCCATCCTCGGCGAGGAGTCGGGCGCCATGGGCAAGGGCCGCCACACCTTCGTCATCGACCCGCTGGACGGCACCTCGAACTACCTTCGGGGCTGGCCGCACTTCTGCGTGTCGATCGCGCTGGTCGAGAACGGCGAGCCGGTGCACGGCGTGGTCTTCGACCCGCTGCGCAACGAGCTGTTCACCGCCTCCAAGGGCGCCGGCGCGCTGCTCAACGACAAGAAGATCCGCATCGGCGAGCGCAAGGACCTCAAGGGCGCGCTGCTGGTGACCGGCTTCCCGCCGCGCGAGCGCCCGCGGCTGGCGCCGCACCTGGACGCCATCCGCAGCATGCTCTCGGAGGCCGAGGACATCCGCCGCACCGGTTCGGCCGCGCTCGACCTGGCCTACGTGGCCTGCGGCCGCGCCGACGCCTACTTCGAGGCCGGCGTGAAGCCCTGGGACATCGCCGCGGGCCTGCTGCTGGTGCGCGAAGCCGGCGGCCGCACCTGCGACTTCCTGGGCCGCGGCGACAACCTGCTCAACTCGGGCCAGATCATCGCCGGCAACCTCAAGATCAGCGAAGTGCTCCAGCGCGCCGTCTACTCCACCAACTACGCCGCTGCCTTCTCCGCCTGATCTGTGGGAGGGCCTTCAGGCCCGAGCTGCCCCGCGACAAAGCCCGCCACGGCGGGCTTTGTCGTTTCCGGGGCCGAGCTGGCACACCGTGCCCATCCGGCAGAGCCGCCGCGCTGCCAGGAAACTGCAGTGGCCACCTTTCTTCGCTCTAGCACAGCGCAAGCAGAGGGTCTTCTCCCAACGGAGGGTATGGCGCCGTCGCCACCGGGAAAGCGAGGGTCGATTCCTCCTCCGTGAAGCCTTTGATGTCGGAGGAATCGACCCTCGCTTTCCCGGCGCCGCCGGTGCGTGTCGGCGTGGGCGCACAACGAAAGGCCCGTGGCCTCGAGCTCCGATGCTTGCGCGTGGCGGGCAAGGCTTGGGCCGTGCATCTCTCTCGCTGACCTCGTTTGGCTAATCAGCGCAAGGCAAGTGGCTGCCGACGGCCCCCACGCGCGCGTCCCTTCGGACGCGAGGTGCTGGGTTCTGGCCAGTGTGGAAGGTGGCCAGCGTGGGAGTCCTATCCGCCCGGCGGCGGGTGTGGGGGCGCGGCGTGGAGCCTGAGTCCATTCTTTTCCGACGACGCCTCGGCGATCGATACGGAGCGATCGGAAAAGCATGGGCCGACCAGCAGCGCCAAGGCCCAACACCCGCCGCCGGGCGGATAGGTCCCCCAATCCGGCCATCTTCCGGGCTCGCGGTGGCACCACACCCAGCGTCCGGAGGGACGCGTCGCGATGGGCCGTAGCGGCATTCAGGCCGCGAACGGGTTAGCCAAACCGGATCAGCAGAAGAGATGGACGGCCTTGGTCCTGATCGGCACGCGCAAGCACCGGAGCGCGAGACCACGGGCCTTTCGTTGGGCGCCCACGCCGACACGCCCCGGACCTAAGAGAAGAACCAAGAAAAAGGCCCGCCGATGGCGGGCCTTTTCGTTGCTGCGAACGCAGGCGTTACGGCCGGCGCGCGAGTTCAGCTTCGACGTCCTCGCGGGCCTTGGGCATCAGGTCCTGCTTGGTGACGCCCAGCAGCAGCAGGATCGGGCAGGCCACCAGGATCGAGCTGAGCGTGCCGATGACGATGCCGATCATCTGCGACTCGGCCATGCCCTGGAGCGAATTGCCGCCGTAGAGGTACAGGGCCAGCACGGTCAGGAAAGCCACGAACGAGGTGATGATCGTGCGCGAGAGCGTCTGGTTGATCGAGCGGTTGAGCACTTCGCCCGGCTCGAGCTTGTTGAGCAGGCGGAAGTTCTCGCGCACGCGGTCGAAGACCACGATCTTGTCGTTGATCGAGAAGCCCATCACCGACAGGATGCCGGCCAGCACGGTCAGGTCGAACTCATGCTGGTTGAGCGCGAACCAGCCGCAGACCAGCAGGATGTCGCCCAGGGTGGCGACCACCGAGGCCACCGCGAACTTGAACTCGAAGCGGATCGCGATGTAGGCCAGGAAGCCAAGGGCCACGAAGATGGCCGCGTACATGCCGTTGAGCGCCAGCTCGTTGCCGATCTGCGGGCCGACGAAGTCGCTGCGGATCACCGTGCCCGGGTTGTCCGGGGTCTGGGCCACGTTGAGGATAGAGGTGCCCGCCTGCTCGGCCGGCGGCGCGGCCTCGGGGCCGGCGTCTTCCTTCATCTCCGGCGGCTGCAGGCGGATGACGATGTCGTTGCCCGAGCCGAAGGTCTGCACGATCGGGCTCGAGTAGCCGGCCGCCTCGAGGCGGGTGCGGATGCCCTCGACGTCGGCGGGCTTCTCGAACTCGATCTCCACCACCGTGCCGCCGGTGAAGTCGAGCGCGTAGTTGAAGCCCTTCGTCGCGAGGAAGAACACCGACGCCAGCATCAGCGCGATGAACACGCCGACGGTGGCGTGCCGCGCATTCATGAACTTGATGTTGCTGTTGGACGGGAAGAGTTCCACGCCGTCTCTCCTGTTCGTTCAGATCGCGATCTTGGCAAGCTTCTTGCGCTTGCCGTAGATCAGGGTGGCGATGCCGCGCGACACCGAAACCGCGGTGTACATCGAGGTGATGATGCCGAGGATCAGCGTGATGCCGAAGCCGCGGATCGGGCCGGAACCGAACACCGCCATGGCAACACCCGCCAGCAGCGCGGTGGTGTTGGCGTCGGTGATGGTGCCCGAGGCCTTGTCGTAGCCGTTGGCGATCGATGCCAGCGGCGTGTTGCCGTTGCGCAACTCCTCGCGGATTCGTTCGTTGATCAGCACGTTGGCGTCCACCGACATGCCCACCGTCAGCGCGATGCCGGCCAGGCCGGGCAGCGTGAGCGTGGCGCCGATGACCGACATCAGGGCCACCACCATCAACAGGTTCAGCAGCAGCGCCAGGTTGGTGACGATGCCGAACATCTTGTAGTAGACGAGGAAGAACACCAGCACCAGCATGAACGACCAGAACACCGCCTGGGTGCCGGCGGCGATGTTGGCCGCGCCCAGGCTCGGGCCGATGATGCGCTCCTCGATGATCACCATCGGCGCGGCCAGCGAACCGGCGCGCAGCAGGCGGGCCAGGTCGGTGGCTTCCTGCTGGCTGTCGAGGCCGGTGGTCTGGAAGTTCTTGCCGAACACGCCCTGCAGGCGCGCGGCGTTGATCACTTCCTCGCTGACGCGGCTGGTGACCACTTCCTTGCCATCGACGACCTTCACCTCGGGGATGGTCTCGATGTAGACCGCCGCCATCAGCTGGCCGACGTTCTCGCGGGTGTGCGCCAGCATGCGGTTGCCGCCGGCGTTGTTGAGCTCGATCTGCACCGCCGGCGTGCCCGACTGCGGGTCGGGGCTGGAGGTGGCGTTGACCAGCTGGTCGCCCGAGACGATGACCCGGCGCGAGAGTAGGATCGGCCGGCGCTTGCCGTCCGGGCCCAGCTCGCGGCTGTAGTAAAGGCGCGCGTTGGCCGGCACCACGCCGGTGGTGGCGGCGCGGATGGCGTCGTTGCCGTAGTCGATGACGTGGCGGTACTCGAGCGTGGCGGTGGCGCCGATGAGCTTGCGGGCCTCGGCGGTGTCCTGCACGCCCGGCAGCTGCACCACGATGCGGCTGTCGCCCTGGCGCTGGATCACCTGCTCGCCCACGCCCAGGCTGTTGATGCGGTTGTCGAGCGTGGTGCGGTTCTGCTCGATGGCACCGTCCATGATGCTCTGGATGAGCGCCGGCGTCAGGCGCGCCACGAAGCGGCCCGGCTGGGCCGGGTCGGCCTGCAGCTGCAGCTCCGGTGCCTCGCGGGCGATGGCGGCGAACACGGCCTGCATGTCGGTGCTTTCGCTCAGCAGCACCTGGATGCCGTCGGCGGTGCGCGAGACGCTGGTGTAGGCGAACTTGCCGTTGCGCAACACGCCCGAGATCTCGTCGGCGAAGGCGTTGGCGCGCTTGTCGATGGCGGCCTGCTGGTCGACCTCGAGCAGGAAGTGCACGCCGCCCTGCAGGTCCAGGCCCATGGCCATCTGCCTGGCGCCGAAGCTGGCGAGCCAGTCGGGCACGGTCGAGGCCAGGTTCAAGGCCACCGTGTACTGGCTGCCCAGGTCCTGGCGCAGGAAGTCGGCGACCCGGGTCTGCTCGTCGGGGTTGGTGGTGCGAACGACGAGGCGCTCGCCTTCGATGGCGACCGACTTGGCCGGCAGCGACTGCTGCTCGAGCGCGCCGCGCACCCGCAGCAGCAGGCCTTCGTCGATGGTGGCGCCGCGGTTGGCCGCGATCTGCACGGCCGGGTCCTGCGGATACAGGTTGGGCAGCGAGTAGAAGGCGGAGAGCGCGATCAGGATCGCGGCCAGGGCGTACTTCCAGGTGGCGTACTGAAGCATGGGCGACAACCGTTGGCGGCCCTTTCAGGACCGTGGATGGATCGGATGGGGACGGATCAGGCCGACTTCAACGTGCCCTTGGGCAGGACGGCGGTGATGGCGCCACGCTGGACCTTGATGACGACCTTGTCGGCCACCTCGACGGAGACGAAGCTCTCGCCCAGGTCCTCGATGCGGCCGGCGATGCCGCCGTTGGTCAGCACCTCGTCGCCCTTCTGGAGCTTGGCGACCAGCTCGCGGTGCTCCTTGGCCTTCTTCATCTGCGGGCGCAGCAGCAGGAACCAGAACACGATGAACAGGACGATCAGCGGCAACAGGCTCATCAGCGGGCTGGCCGGGGCCGGGCCACCGGCGGCCTGGGCGGCGGCGGGGGAAACGAGGAAATCAAGCAGGTTCATGGACTTGCGTATCCGTATGGAAATACCAGCGGGCAAGTATGCCACAGGCGCCGGGGGGGTCCCCTGCCTCAGTCCGGTGCTTTGGCGGCGTGGAAGGCCGCCCGCCACTCGGCGAACCGGCCGGCCTCGATGGCCGCCCGGATCTCGCGCATCAGCTGCTGGTAGTGGTGCAGGTTGTGGATGGTGGCCAGCATCGAGCCCAGTATCTCGTTGCAGCGGTCGAGGTGGCGCAGGTAGCTGCGGCTGTAGCCGCTGGCGCAGGTGTAGCAGGTGCAGCCGGGCTCGATCGGGCGAAGGTCCTTCTCGTACTTGGCGTTGCGGATGCGCACCTGGCCGCCGCGGACGAAGTAGTGGCCGTTGCGCGCGTTGCGGGTGGGCATGACGCAGTCGAACATGTCGATGCCGCGCGCCACCGCCTCGACGATGTCCTCGGGCTTGCCCACGCCCATCAGGTAGCGCGGCTGCGCTTCCGGCAGCAGCGGGCAAAGCGCGTCGAGCGTGGCGTTGCGCTCCTCGGGCGGCTCGCCGACGGCCAGGCCGCCGACGGCGTAACCATCAAAGCCGATCGCCCGCAGGCCCTCTGCCGAACGCGCGCGCAGGTCGAAGTGGGTGCCGCCCTGGACGATGCCGAACAGGGCCGCGTCGTTGCCCTCGTGCGCGCGCTTGCTGCGCTCGGCCCAGCGCAGGCTCAGTTCCATCGACTTGCGCGCCACCGGCTCGGTGGCCGGGTACGGCGTGCACTCGTCGAACACCATCACAATGTCCGAATCGAGCGCGCGCTGCACCTGCATGCTCACCTCGGGCGAGAGGAACACGCGGCTGCCGTCGGTGGGCGCGGCGAAGGTGACGCCCTCCTCCGTGATCTTGCGCCGCTTGGCCAGCGACCAGACCTGGAAGCCGCCGCTGTCGGTGAGGATGGGCCCGTCCCACTTGCAGAAGCCGTGCAGGCCGCCGTGGGCCTCGATCACCTCCATGCCCGGGCGCAGCCACAGGTGGAAGGTGTTGCCCAGGATGATCTCGGCGCCGATGGCGCGCAGCGACTCGGGCAGCATGGCCTTGACCGTGCCGTAGGTGCCCACGGGCATGAAGGCCGGGGTTTCGACCGTGCCGCGCGGGAAATGCAGGCGGCCGCGGCGGGCGGCGCCGTCCTGGCCGAGATTCTCGAAGCGCAGGCGGCTCATTCGGCGGTTTCCTGCGGGAACAGGAGCATGGCGTCGCCATAGCTGAAGAAGCGGTAGCGCTGGCGCACGGCGTGCTCGTAGGCGGCCAGGATGCGCTCGCGCCCGGCGAAGGCGGACACCAGCATCAGCAGGGTGCTCTCGGGCAGGTGGAAGTTGGTGACCAGGGCATCCACGCTGCGGAAGGGGTAGCCCGGGAAGATGAAGATGTTGGTCTCGCCGGCGTAGGGCTTGAGCGTACCGTCGCGCGAGGCGGTCTCCAGCGCGCGCACCACCGTCGTGCCCACGGCGATCACGCGGCCGCCAGCGGCGCGGGTGCGCGCCACCTGCTGGCAGAGCTCGGCGCCGACGTTGAGCCACTCGCTGTGCATCGTGTGCTCGTGCACCGACTCCACCCGCATGGGCTGGAAGGTACCCGCGCCCACGTGCAGGGTGACGTGGCCGAAGTCCACGCCCTTGGCCTCCAGCGCCGCCAGCAGGGGCTGGTCGAAGTGCAGGCCAGCGGTGGGCGCGGCCACGGCGCCGGCGTGGCGGGCGAACACGGTCTGGTAGCGCTCGAGGTCGGCGCTGCCGGCCTCGCGCTGGATGTAGGGCGGCAGCGGCATGCGGCCGGCGCGCAGCAGCACCTTCTCCATCGGCTCGTCGGTGAGGAAGCGCAGGCGGTAGAACTCGCCCTCGCGTCCCAGCACTTCCAGCCGGGTGCCTTCGTCGAGCGTGATGCGCCCGCCGGCCTTGGGCGACTTGCTGGCGCCCACCTGGGCCAGCGCCTCGTGCGTACCGGTCAGGCGCTCGAGCAGGATCTCGACCCGGCCGCCGCTTTCCTTGCTGCCGTGCAGGCGCGCCGGGATGACGCGGGTGTCGTTGAACACCAGCAGGTCGCCGGCATGCAGGTAGTCGGGCAGGTCGCGCACCTGGCGGTCGCCGTAGGGCATATCGCCGGGCGGAACGACCAGCAGCCGGCTGGCCGAGCGCTCGGCCAGCGGCGCCTGGGCGATCAGCTCCGGCGGCAACTCGAAATTGAAATCGGACTTCTTCAAGGCAAACCCAGGCTGCGGCGGCCCGCCATTATGAGAGATATGCGGTCGGGCGCCTTCGCGGGGGCCAGCGCCCGATTCAAACGCCCGGGGGTTACGCCCGCCCCGGGCAGGGTGCTAATATCGGCCACAAGTCATTGATTTTCAACGCAAGACCCAACGCGCGAGGGCCTTCCTCGCGTTTTCGTTTGGGTCGGGGAGCACGCCATGAACCTGATCGAGATCCTCAAGCCGCTTCGCAGCCATGCCGGCGCCGTCCGTACCCGTGGCCTCGACGACGCCACTGTCGGGCGCCTGGCCGGCCGTTTCCCCGACCTCGTCGAGGCCGTCAAGGCCGCCGCCGCGCAGTACGCCGCCATCGCCGCCGAGTTCGCCGACCTGCTCGAACTCGACGAGCAGGCGCAGATCGAGGCGGTGCAGGCCGGCTTCGTCAATTTCTATCCCGACGACGCGGTGAACCCCTACATCGCCCTCGCCGCGCGCGGCCCGTGGGTGGTCACGCTCAAGGGCGCGGTGGTCCACGACTCGGGCGGCTACGGCATGCTTGGCCTCGGCCACACGCCGGCCCCGCTGATCGAGGCCATGGCCCGTCCGCAGGTGATGGCCAACGTGATGACGCCCTCGCTCTCGCAGCTGCGCATCGTGCGCGCGCTGCGCCAGGAGATCGGCCACACCCGCGGCGGCTGCCCGTACGCGCGCTTCCTGTGCCTCAACTCCGGCTCCGAATCGGTGTCGCTGGCCGGCCGCATCGCCGACGTCAACGCCAAGCTGCACACCGACGCGGGCGGCCGCCACGCCGGCAAGCGCGTCAAGCGCATCGCCATCAAGGGCGCCTTCCACGGCCGCACCGAGCTGCCGGCGCTCTATTCGGATTCCTCGCGCAAGAACTACCTGGCCCACCTGGCCAGCTACCAGCACCACAACGACCAGCTGCTCACCGTCGAGCCCTACTCGATCGAGGGCCTGCGCCAGGTGTTCGCCGACGCCGACAAGAACGGCTGGTACATCGAGGCGATGTTCCTCGAGCCGGTGATGGGCGAAGGCGACCCGGGCCGCGCGGTGCCGCCGGAGTTCTACGCCGTGGCCCGCGAGCTCACCAAGGCCCACGGCACCCTGCTGCTGGTGGACTCGATCCAGGCCGGCCTGCGCGCCCACGGCGTGCTGTCGATCGTCGACTACCCGGGCTTCGAGGGCCTGGAGGCGCCGGACATGGAGACCTATTCGAAGGCGCTCAACGGCGGCCAGTACCCGCTGTCGGTGCTGGCGGTGAACGAGCGTGCGGCGGGCCTGTACCGCAAGGGCACCTACGGCAACACCATGACCGCCAACCCGCGCGCGCTCGACATCGCCGCGGCGATGCTGGGCCAGCTGACGCCGGCGCTGCGCGCCAACGTGCGCGAGCGCGGCAAGGAGTTCCTGGACAAGATCAACGCGCTCAAGGACGAGCTGGGCAACGGCCTGATCACGAAGGTGCAGGGCACCGGCCTGCTGTTCTCCTGCGAGCTCGACCCGATGTTCAAGTGCTACGGCACCGGCTCGACCGAGGAATACATGCGCGAGCGCGGCATCGGCGTGATCCACGGCGGCACCAACTCGCTGCGCTTCACGCCGCACTTCGGCGTCACGAGCGAAGAGATCGACCTGGTGATCGAGCACATCCGCCACGCCCTCCTCCACGGTCCCCGCAGCACCCAGGCCGTCGCAGCCTGACCCCCTTTCTCGTTCACACGCCCGCGGCGCGCTCCCAGAGCAGGCGGGTGAGGGGCGGGAGGCGGTTGGCGAGGCCGAGGGCGTGGCCGCGCAGCAGGGTGGGCAGCATCGCGTCGTTGCTGAAGGCGCGGTTGATGGCTTCGAAGGAATAGGCGGCCAGCGTGTTCTCGCTGCGGCGCGTGCGCTCCCAGCGGGCCAGGCGGTGCGGCGCGCCGTGGTCGGCGTGCGCCTCCCGGGCCTTGCGCCAGGTATCGCGCAGGCCCGCCACGTCGCGCAGGCCCAGGTTCACGCCCTGCCCCGCCAGCGGATGCACCACGTGCGCCGCGTCGCCGGCCAGCACCACGCGGCCGGCCACGTAGGCGCTGGCCAGCTGGCGACGCAGCGGGAAGGCCGCGCGCGCCGACACCGACACCACCTCGCCCAGGCGCGCATCGAAGGCGCGCGTCAGCTCGCGCTTGAAGTTTTCCTCGTCGGCCTCGAGCAGCCGCTGCGCCTCGTCGGCCGGCAGCGTCCACACGATCGAGCAGCGGCCCTCGGTGAAGGGCAGGAAGGCCAGTGGCCCGGTCGGCAGGAAGCGCTGCCAGGCGGTGTCCTCGTGCGGGAGTTCGGTGCCCACGTAGGCCACCAGGCCGCGCTGCCCATAGTCGTGCAGCGGCGCCTCCAGCCCCGCCAGCGCGCGCAGGCCCGAGGCCGCGCCGTCGGCGCCCAGCACCAGGCGGCCGTGCAGCACGCTGCCGTCGGACAGCGTGACCGCCGCACCGTGTTCTTCCTGCGCCAGCGCCTCGACCTTCGCCGGGCAGTGCCGGTGGATGCCCGGCTCGCGCCCGCAGGCGGCCCACAGGCGATCGGCCAGCAGCGTGTTCTCGATGATGTGGCCCAGGGCGGGGCGGCCCAGCGCATCGGCGTCGAAGCACAGCTCGCCGCCGCCGGCCGCGTCCCAGACGCGCACGCGCCGGTACGGTTGCGCGCGCGCCCCGCGCACGGCCGACCACACGCCCAGTTCGTCGAGCAGCGCGGCGTTGTCGGGCGCGAAGGCCACCACGCGCAGGTCCGGCTCGGCTTCCTGCCAGCGCGCCGGCTCGCGGGCCTCGACCAGCGCCACCTTCAGGCCGTCGCG
>Ga0208242_100371_pt1 | contig 34877 bp, 34 predicted proteins | sample SubbioAug_CSW13A_FD_184825 | JGI IMG/M metagenome (GOLD analysis project Ga0208242, IMG submission 184825) | Serpentinite rock and fluid subsurface biosphere microbial communities from McLaughlin Reserve, California, USA - CR12Aug_CSW13A (SPAdes) | ecosystem: Environmental > Terrestrial > Deep...
CCCGTGACCAGGCGCCGTACCACCTCTGCGTCGATCTCTGACATACGTGTCCACCTTGTTCTACATGGACACGTAGCTTCCCCTCTCAAGCGCTCTGTGGGAAGACGTAGTTGGATGACCGCTTACGATGGACGGGATGAAACGGAGGGGAAGAGACCTTGGCATTGCAAGTCTCCCGATGGATCCTCGCACGGGTCAGATGTGGTACCGCCAACAGGAATCGAACCTGTATCTAGCGCTTAGGAGGCACTTGTTCTGTCCATTGAACTATGGCGGCACGCGTTTTTGTCTGGGCGGTGCCAGGCAAGTGGAACCTGGATTGTAAAGGGCGCAGTTGATGCCGTTGTTGGTGCTCGATGGGCATCGGTACGATGTCAGTCGTAGCGCACGGTGAAGATCAGATCGATGGCATTTTCTTCGCCCGCCCGGGCACGCAGCGTGAGGTAGCGCGACACGTCATAGAAGATGGACACCGTACCCATGGTGCCCGCCAGACTGCGCTCATAGGCCAGATAGAGGTCGCTGGAGATGCGTTTGCCCAGTGTGAGTGCGGCCGCGGTGGTGCTTCCATCGGCGCTGGTGCCCGAGCCACGAAACCCGAGTTCGTCCAGACCGAGGGAGCTGGCCAGCCCGCCATCCAGGTCGCTGCTGTTGCGGGACAGCAGGGCCATGGCGGCCTGCTGCAGCACGGCGGCTTCTGCGCCTGCGCCGGTGGCCGGACGCCCCAGCACCAGCCAGGCGAGCTTTTCGCTGTCGGGCAGTTCGGGGTTTGAATACAGGCGCACCTTCGGACTCTGGGCGCTGCCGCTGATTTGAACGCCCACCCGTTGGCCGCCAGTGCCTTGCTCGGGGCGCACGGCCAGTATGTCGAGCGTGGGGTCGTCGTAAGGGCCGGTGAAGCGCAGCAGACCTGTTTCTATGCTGAGTCGCTGACCGTAGGCGCGGTAGGTGCCACTGATGGCGCGCACTTCGCCCAGCACCCTGGGTGCTGGCACAGTCGGGGTGCTGCGCACGCTGAGCTGGCCACTCAGCCGGGTTTGCAGGCCGCGCCCACGCACCTCGAATTGGTCACCCAGGTTCAGATCCACCAGGACGTCGGGCTGGACGCGCACGGTGTCGGTGCCCTCAGGTGTGCTGAAGGTTCCGCGCACCACCACGTCGTTGCTCAGGGTTGGGGCGAGTTCGTCGGGCAGCACGAAGAGCGCCGAGTCGGCGGTGAGCTGACCGCGTATTTGCAGGCGGGGCCCGGCGAGCTGGGCATCGAGTTGACCGGAAAGCGTGAGGCGGCGGTCGGCCCGGTTGGACACCCGCAGCCGGGACGCCGTGGCCTTCAGTTCAATGTGGGGCTGACGCAGCGCTTTGCCGTCTACCGCACGCCATTCGGCCGTGCCAGTGGCTTCCAAAGTGCCGCCCTGGTCCGCGCCGCGCGGACCCTGCAGGCTGAAGCGTTCGATGGTGATCTTGTCGCCGGCCAGGGTGGCCCGCAGCTGACCATCGGAAAAAGAAAAACCGTCGACCACCGAGCGCAGACCCAGCTGGTCGGCCTGCAGGGTGCCGCTCCACTGGGGGGCACCGCGTGTTCCGGTCAGTGCGGCATTGGCTTGCAAGGTACCGCTCATGCGCCAGCCGGGCGGCACCAGCGCCGACCACACCCCCACCTGGGGCAACTGGGCGCGTGCCGTGCCACGCACGGGCGCGCTGGCAGGCCACCAGTGGTCCAGTGTGCTGCCGCTGCTGGCGGGTGTTTTGCGGGGCGAGAGTTCGGTGCTGAGGTCGGCCGTGACTTGGCCGAGGCGCTCGCTGGCCCAGCGCAGGCTGGCCTGCACCGTGTTGCCCTGGGCACTCAGGCTGAGCTGGGCTTGTTGAACGCCGGCTTGAAGGCGCTGGCCATTGGCGCGCTGACCAACATCGGTTTGTACCGTGAGATCGCCACGGCTGCGTTGGAGGGTGGCGGACAGGCGCAGCGGTGTGCTCCCATCGGTTGGGAGCAAAACGTCCCAGTTGCCGTCGAAAACCAGATTTCCGCCCAGGCCGGCGCGAGTCAAGGGGCCGCTTTTGACGCCTTCGACGGTACCCAGAATATCGATCCAGGCCAGTGGCAAGTCGCTGAGGCTCCCGCGCGTTTGCAGGGTGTTGGCCTGCCAGGCCAGACTGTCCCAGGCAACGCGCAGCGGTGTGTTGCCGAGGTCGGGCGCGGGGGGCTGCGTGTTGCTGGTGCGGCGCACGGCGGGCAGCAGCTGCAGGCGACCGGCGCCGGCGTCCAGGCGCAGGCCCTGCGCAGTGGTTTGCCACAAGCCGGTCAGGGCCCCTGTGCTTTGCAGCGTCCAGTCGGTGACACGGTCGTCGCGCGACGCATCGCTCAAGCGCAGCAGCAGACTGCTCAGGTCGAACTCGCCCGCGTGCCAGCTGGCCAGGCCGTTGGCAGCGCGTTGGCCGCTTCTCAGCCGGCCCCGGGTTTCCAGCCGGCCGCTCCAGGGCGCCTGGGTCAGCGAGCCTTGGGCGGTCAGTTGCAGGTCGTCCAGACGGCCGTCGGCTTGCACCCTCAGGGCGCTGAGCGTGATGGAGCGGGTTGGGTCGGCACTGGTGCCGGGTTGCAGCACCAGTTGGGGCACGTCGAGCGTGGCTTGCAGGCGCGGCAGCGGGGCGGCTGAGGCAACGGCGGCAGGTGCAGGGTAGCCCAATGCGCCCAGGCCGCCTTGCCAGGCGGCGTTCAGTTGGGCGCTGCCTTGAGCGGACAGGTCGGGCTGGGTGCCGAGCCAGGTGCGCAGCGGCGGCCCCAGCACGGGCAGGGTTTGCAGACCGCGCACCCAGGCGAGCACGCGGCGGGCATCGTCGAGCTGCAGTTGGGCGGTGCCTTCGCCCGCGCTGTGGGCCAGCAGGCCCCGCCACCGCGCCTGTGCACCGGGAGCCTGCAGGACGAACTGGCCCTTGAACTGGCGGCTGATGGTGTCGAACTGGCCGCTGGTTTGCAGCTGCGCGTCGGCCATGCTGATCTGGACGTCGCGCAGGTCGAGCAGGCCTTGGGTCGGGTTTCCCGGTGTGGGTTGCCAGCGGCCATGCGCCCGCAGTTCACGCAGGCGCAGCCCGGTCATCTGCGTGCCGGTGGGCTGGCGGCCACTGGGTTGAATGAGGGCGTTCAGGTCGATCGCTTCCCGGCCGCTGCTCGCCGATGCATGGCGGGCGGTGAGCGTGCCGTTCAGAGCCGCAGGCGCCAGCGTGCTCCACAGCAGCGCGGGGTTGATGCCGCTCAGGCGCAGATCGCCTTCCCAGGCGGCGCTCGCGGGGGCTGGGGCTGTGGGCGTGGTGGTGGTGGTGGTGGTGGTGGTGGTGGTGGTGGTGCGCGGTACCGATCGAGTGGCCGCACGGCCCAGTTGCACCTGCGCCTGGCCCTGCAGGCGTCCGCCACCCAGTTGGGCGTCCAGGTTGGAAACGGTCCACCGGGTGCCTTGCTGTTCCACGTCGGCCTGCAGGCTTCGCAGTGGCAGGCGCTGGCGGTCGGCGGGTCCGCTGAGGGTGTTACTCAGGCGCACGGTGGCGCGCCAGGCATCGCCATCGGGTTGCGCCTGCAGCGTGCCCGAGAGCGCGGTCACCGGCGCATCCGGCCACAGGGTGGCGAGGTTGAGCTGGTGCGCGGTGGCGTCGGCACGGGCCAGGGGTTGCGTGGCCCAGGGCATGATCTGGGCGTGCGCCACCAGTGTGGGTGTGGCGCCCGGAGCGGTGGTGGAAAGGGGCGTGGCGCCCGACTGGGTGTGCACACGCGCTGTGACGTCCAGTGTGGCGCCGAGCCCGCTCAGAAAGCCACTGGCTTGCGCGGTGGCTTGCAGGGTGATGCTGCTGCCACCGGGCACACTGGTTTGCACGTTGCCTTGGACGTCCAGCGTGAGCGGCATGGGCGTTTGTGCCCCCAGCGCTGCTTGCAGACGGTAGCGCCCACCCGCTACCTGCAGCGACTCCAGCGTGAGCCGGTGGGCTTCAGGCACGCCGGGTGCGAGCGGCGTGTCGGTGCGGCCATAGCGGTACACGCCTTTGACCGCCCGCAGGTTGAGGGGCTGTGCACCGTTGAGCACCAACTCGTCCACCGACCAGGGCAGTGTGAGCGCCAGCGGCAGGGTGAGCGCCTGCAGCGGTTCGGTGGGGCTGGGTGGGCGCTGGTCGGTGATGTCCAGCCGCACGATGTCGAGCGCATCCACATGCAGGCCCCGGCCCATCGCGGCGTCGATCCACAAGCGGGGCCCCAGGCTCACGCGCACGTTGGTGGCCTTGACCGAAAAGCCGCCTCGCGACCACTGCAACTGCCCAATCTGGCCACCGACCCGCAGGCTGCCCTGCACATCGGTGGCTGTCAGCACGCCGGTGCTGCCCGCACGGGGTTCGGTGTAGGCCTGGGCCCAGGCCAGGGTTTGGGCCAGCGAGCCTGGTGTGGCGGCCCACAGCCACAGGGCCACACCGGCTGCGAGCAGCAGGGCCAGCAAGGCGCCGGGGAGCCACACACCCAGCCAGCCCACGCCCCGGGCCGTGGCAGCGATGGCGTGCAGCGCAGCGCGCAGGGGCCGGCGGCGGCTGTTTGCCGCGTGTTCCACCGGTGCAGCCGGTGCCTTGGGATCTAGGGGCGTGGGGCTGTTCATGCCGCGTCAGAAGCTGAAGCCCACGTTGAGGTGCAGGCGCACGCGCTTGCTGCCCAGGCCATAGGCCAGATCCACCTGCAACGGCCCGACCGGGCTGTTGTAGCGCATGCCGGCCCCCACACCCCACTGCGGGCGCAGGTCGCCTGGCATGTTGGCCACGGCGCCCGCGTCCACAAACACCACGCTTTCCCAGGGTGAGCGCGCGCCGTTGCGCCACACCGGGCGCTGCCATTCCAGACTGGCCACGGCCAGGTAGCGGCCGGGCGAGGTGCTGCCGTCGGTCTGCGGTATGCCGATGTTGCGCAGGCCGTAGCCGCGCACGGTGGTGTCGCCCCCGGTCAGAAACAGCTGGGTTTCGGGCACAGGTGCGTTTTGTTTGGCCCACAGCGCGCCGCCCTGCAGGCGCAGTGCCAGGCGGCCGGCACGGCCGGTATCGTCAACGTCAGGCCGGGCTTCGCCCGCGGGGGCGGTGCGCGGTGCCCCGCTGAGCGTGCTGACCGGCCAGTAACCGAGCCAGCGGGCTTGTGCGCGGGTGAACGGCAACCTGGTGGTTCCCAGCGTGGTGCCCACGCCGAGTTCCACGCTCAGCCCCTGGCCCGACTCGGGAAACAGCAGGTCGTTGAAGCGCCGCCGGGTCCAGGCGTAATTGGCCGACACGGACGATTCGGTCGGCGCTGGCAGCAGGTTTCGCAGCGCTCGGTTGACGGCCCGAGCACGGTCGTACTGCAGGAAAAAACTGCGGTCCAGGTCGGCGGTTTCCTGGGCCTGTCCAGCGCGCAGGCGCTGGCTCGTGGTAGTGATCAGTCCGTCGATCTGGCGTGCGGCCTGGCCACTGCTGATCCAGCGCCAACCCCGGTCGTCCACCGGCGCGCTCCAGACCGTGCTGGCCAGTTGGTCATCTCGCTCCAGTTGGAGCTTGTTCAAGGCGCGCCAGCCGATGCCGGGCACGCGGTGGTGCGTGTGCTCTATGGACAGGCGGGCCCCCTTGTCGGTGCTACCGCCCACACCCAGCACCAGCATCTTGCGCTTGGTCTCGCGCACCTGCACCACCACGGGTGACGTCGGTGTTTCGCTGACCGGGTCCACGTACACAAACACCGAGTCGAAATAGCCGCTCTCCGCAATCAGTTGTTGCGCCGCCTGCAGTTTTTCCAGGTTGTAATCGCTGCCCGGCGTGAGCCCGGCCAGCCGTACCAGGCGTTCCACTGTGACCGGGTCGTAGCGCGCGATGCCCTCTACCCGCACAGCGCCCACCTGCACCGGAGGTCCAGAGTCGAGCTCGATGTGCAGGTGGGCGCTTTGGGTGGTGGCGTCAATGTCGGCCAGGCTGTTCTCGATGCGGCCGGTCGGGTAACGCTGGGCGATCAACTGGCGCAGGGCGGTGGTTTTGGCGCGGTCCCAGTCGGCCTGCGAAAAGGCCACGCCCGTGGCCAGCGTGCCGCTGCGGCGAATGGCTTCGCGCTGTTCGGCCGCTTCGGGGGCGGTGGCAATGTCGCCCTTGAAGTACACGGTGGCCGACGCCACCCGTGTGACCGGCCCCGGCTCGACCCGTACCGTCACGGTGCCCAGCTTGCCGCGGCTGCTCTCGGCCGCGGCAAGCTCCGTCGCTGTGGGCGTTATTGTGCGGACCGGCATGAGGCTGACCTCGATCACCGGGGCGAAATATCCCAGTGTGCCCAGCAGATCGCGCAGGTTCTCCGGGGCCGCTACCAGGAGCCGCTCCAGCTCGTTGGCGTCCAGGTCGCGCAGGGTTCGAAAGCGCTGCAGCTCCAGGTGGCGCAGCAAAAAGGCGCTCAGCTCGGGGGGGGCTTGCAGGTCGATGTCAAACCGGGGCTCGGCGGGTGGGGGTGGCGGGCCGTTGCGCCGGCGCTGTGTGGTGGTCCCGTCCACGGGGGCGTCGACCACCGTGTCGATGCGGGCATCTGCGGGCAGCAACGGCGCCGCCGTGTTCACCGGGCTGGTTTGCGTTGGCGGCTCTGCCTGGGCCAGTGCCGCTGCGGGGAGCTGCCAGCCCAGGGCCAGCACCATCAGCCGTGTGACACCCACACGGCATAGAAAGAAAAGGTTCATGCAATGGCTTATTTCGACAGCATTCTCATGGCGTCTTCCAGTCCCCTGAGGGTCAGCGGGTACATGCGCTGGCCCATGAGCTGTTGGATGACGCTGATGCTCTGCCGATACTGCCACACGCCCTGGGGTTCCGGGTTGATCCAGGCAAATTTGGGAAATGTGTGCGTGAGCCGCTGGAGCCACTCGGCGCCGGCCTCTTCGTTGTTGTATTCCACGCTGCCGCCCGGCTGCAAAATCTCATACGGGCTCATCGTCGCATCGCCCACAAAGATCAGCTTGTAGTCTTTGTTGTACTTCCGCAAAATGTCCCAGGTCGGGAATTTTTCAGCGAACCGGCGGCGGTTGTTCTTCCACATGAAGTCGTAAACGCAGTTGTGGAAGTAATAAAACTCCAGGTGCTTGAATTCGCCCTTCACCGCAGAGAAGAGTTCCTCCACCCGCTGGATGTGGTCGTCCATGGTGCCGCCCACGTCCATCAGCAGCAACACTTTCACATTGTTGTGCCGCTCGGGAATCATCTTGATGTCGAGCCAGCCCGCGTTGGCGGCGGTGGCTCGGATGGTGTCGGGCAGGTCCAGTTCCAGATCGTGGCCTTCGCGCGCAAATTTGCGCAGGCGGCGCAGGGCCACCTTGATGTTGCGCGTGCCCAACTCCTGGGTATCGTCGTAGTCGCGGTAGGCGCGCTGGTCCCACACCTTCACCGCAGTTTTGTTCCCGCCCTTGCCGCCAATGCGGATGCCCTGCGGGTTCGATCCACCGTGGCCAAACGGCGAAGTGCCGCCGGTACCGATCCACTTGCTGCCACCTTCGTGGCGCTCCTTCTGCTCTTCCAGCCGCTTTTTCAGCGTCTCCATGAGCTCGTCCCAGTCCATCTTGGGCGCGTTGGCCTTTTGCTCGTCCGACAGGATGCGCTCGATCTCCTTGCGCAGCCAGTCGGCTGGAACGGGTTTGGTGAAGTCGGCCAGCATCTCCACGCCTTTGAAGTAGGCGGCAAAGGCGCGGTCGAATTTGTCGAAGTGTTTTTCGTCCTTTACCAGCGCGGTGCGCGCCAGGTAATAGAAGTCGTCCATGGAGCACGCGTCGGGGTTGCGCGGCCCCACCACATCGGCCTGCATAGCTTCCAGCAGCGTCAGGTATTCCTTGACCGAAACCGGTAGCTTGGCCGCGCGCAGGGTGTAGAAGAAGTCGATCAGCATGGGGAGTCCCTGGTTCAGGGTGGTTTCAGGTGTGCCGCGCCAACAAATACAGCAACTGCGCCCTGGCCTCCGGCCATTCGCCCGCGCGCATGCTGTACATCACCGTGTCGCGGATGGTGCCGTCGCGGCGCAGCGCGTGGCCCCGGATCACGCCGTCCTTCTTCGCGCCCAAACGCTCAATGGCTTTTTGTGACGCGAAGTTGAAGTTGTCGGTGCGCCAGCCCAACACAGGGCAGCCCAGGGTGTCGAAGGCGTGGCCCATCATCAGCAGCTTGCAGGTGGTGTTGACGTGGGTGCGCTGCACGCTTTGGGCGTACCAGGTCCAGCCGATTTCCAACCGCTTCACGGCTGGAATGATGTCGTGGTAACTGGTGGAGCCGAGCACTTTGCCGCTGGCTTCGTCGGTCACGGCAAAGGCAAAGCGGCTGCCTTCGGCGCGCATGTGCAGGGCGGTTTCGATGTAGGCACCCGTCTGCTCGGGTTCGGGCACCGAGGTCACCCGCAGCTTCCACAACGCGCCATCGGCGGCTGCGGCGCGCAAGCCCGCTTCGTGATCCGGCGACAGCGGCACCAGGGCGACGCCGTTGTCGCGCAAGATGACGGATTCGACGAATGCCATGACGCCGTTGTTCAGCGGTTGCGCTGGTTCATGAACACCAGCTTTTCAAACAGCGTGGTGTCCTGTTCGTTTTTCAGCAGGGCGCCCACCAGCGGTGGAATGCTCACCTTGCTGTCGGCACTTTGCAGGGCCTCCAGCGGAATGTCCTCGGCCATCAGCAGCTTGAGCCAGTCCAGCAATTCGCTGGTGGACGGTTTCTTCTTCAGGCCCGGCAGGTTGCGCACGTCAAAAAAGGTCTTCATGGCCGCAGCCAGCAACTCCTGTTTGAGGTCGGGGAAGTGCACGTCCACGATGCGCTGCATGGTCTCTGCGTCGGGAAACTTGATGTAGTGAAAGAAGCAGCGGCGCAAAAACGCGTCGGGCAGTTCCTTTTCGTTGTTCGAGGTAATGAATACCAGTGGCCGGTGCTTGGCGCGCACCATTTCACGCGTTTCGTAGCAATAAAACTCCATGCGGTCGAGTTCACGCAACAGGTCGTTGGGAAACTCGATGTCGGCCTTGTCGATCTCGTCGATCAGCAGAGCCACCGGCTGGTCGGCCGTGAAAGCTTGCCAGAGCACGCCTTTGACGATGTAGTTGTGGATGTTCTTGACGCGCTCACCGCCATCCACATCGGCCATTTGCGAATCGCGCAGCCGGCTCACCGCGTCGTATTCGTACAGGCCTTGCTGCGCCTTGGTGGTGCTTTTGATGTGCCACTGCAGCAGCGGCATGTCCAGCGCCTGCGCCACTTCTTCGGCCAGCATGGTCTTGCCGGTGCCCGGCTCGCCTTTGACCAGCAGTGGGCGCTTGAGCGTGATGGCCGCGTTGACAGCCAGCATCAGGTCCTGGGTGGCGACGTAGTTTTGTGAACCTTGGAATTTCATGGGCGGAGGCGACAGGTAGGTGGCCAGCAGGCCGGAGATCGGGTGGTTGTTTCCCCTCACGTCAAGCGGCGGGGCAGGGTTATCAATAAGTCAGGGGTGATGATCGAGTCTATATAATCGAACATTGATTTTTATCAATGTCCATCTCATTGTGCTTGCAAAATGAACCAACTGTTGCCCACGATCATTCGTACCCTTGTCGCCGCTGCGACGCTTTCTGCAGCAGCACTGAGCGCACACGCCCAGGGCGTCACTGGTGATATTCAGGCCGGTCAGAAAAAAGCTGAAATGTGCATTGGCTGTCATGGCATTCCGGGTTACCAGAACAGTTTCCCCGAGATCCACAAAGTACCGATGATTTCGGGCCAGACCGCCCAGTACATCGTTGCCTCGCTGGTTGCGTACAAAAAAGGCGACCGCAGGCACCCGTCCATGCGCGGCATCGCGGGTTCGCTGAACGAGCAGGACATGGCCGATCTGGGTGCTTTCTACGCCTCGCATGCCAGCAAAGCCGCCCCTGACGTGCCTCGGACCGCCAGCACCGCCGCTGCAGCCCTGATCGAAAAGGGCGCCTGCGCTTCTTGCCACGGTGCCAACTTCAGCAAGCCCATTGACCCCAGCTACCCCAAACTGGGTGGCCAACACGCCGACTATTTGTTCGTGGCGCTCAAGTCGTACACCGTCGAAGGCAACAACGTGGTGGGGCGCTCCAACGGCATCATGGCGGGCATCGCCAAGCAGTATTCCACCGCTGAAATGCGTGAGATCGCCAAGTACCTGGCATCGGTTGAAGGTGAGCTGAAAATTGTTCCACAGCCCCGCTTCCGCTGATCCTGGGCGCTGTGCCCTCACGAAAAAGCCGCTCACTGAGCGGCTTTTTTGCATTCCCGACGCTTCAATCCATCAGTCCTTCGTGGCCCTCTGGCGCACCTGCTCAATGTAGGCTTCACCGTCGGGCGGGCGGCCGGCGCGCTGGCTTTCCCAGAGCATGCGACCCAGGCATTCCATCACCTCGTGGTGGGCGGCGTGCAGGTCGTCACGCCGGGCGGCCAGCAACTCCACGGCCTGTCGGATGCCGGGGGGCTGGTCAATGCTGGACTGTTCGCTGATGGACAGGTGCATGGACAGATGCAGAAACGGGTTTTCCTGGTTGGGGTCTGCGACCGCCATGCCGTGCAGGGCTGCATCCAGGTCGGAAAGGGTGGCGTGGTATTCGGGGTGCTCGTCGATCCACTGGCTGACCAGTGTTTCCATGGCATCGAGGGGCGCCCCAGAACGCGCCTTGGCGTAGACGCCGCAAAAATACCGCCGCACATCGGTCTGGGAAGGTTGTATCAACATGCGGGGATTGTCGCGCACCCCGCGGACGGCATCAAAATGGCTTGCGAACCCCAGTGAAAACATGCAAGATAATGCATATTTCCTACCACAATGCAATCCAGATCAGGAGACTGTATGACCCAAGCCTATATTTGCGACGCCATCCGCACCCCGTTCGGGCGCTACGCAGGCGCACTGTCCAGCGTGCGCACCGACGACCTGGGTGCCATTCCCTTGCGTGCGCTCATGGCGCGCAACCCGCAGGTGGACTGGGCCGCTGTCACCGATGTGCTGTATGGCTGCGCCAACCAGGCCGGCGAAGACAACCGCAACGTGGCCCACATGAGCAGCTTGCTGGCCGGCCTGCCGCTGGAGGTTCCCGGGGGCACCATCAACCGCCTGTGCGGTTCGGGCCTGGATGCCGTGGGCACAGCGGCGCGCGCCATCAAGGCCGGCGAAGCCGGTCTGATGATCGCCGGTGGCGTGGAAAGCATGAGCCGCGCCCCGTTTGTGATGCCCAAAGCCGAGACCGCTTTCAGCCGCAACAACGCGGTGTACGACACCACCATTGGCTGGCGCTTCGTTAACAAACTCATGAAGGCGCAGTACGGGGTGGATTCCATGCCCGAGACGGCCGAAAACGTGGCCACCGAATTCAAGATCGAGCGCGAGGCCCAGGACCGCATGGCCTTGTCCAGCCAGATGAAGGCCGTGGCCGCCATCCAGGCGGGCCACCTGGCGCGCGAAATCTGCCCGGTGACCATTCCCCAGAAAAAGGGCGATGCGCTGGTGGTGGACACCGACGAACACCCCCGGGCCACCACCCTGGAAACGCTGGCCAAGCTCAAAGGGGTGGTGCGCCCGGATGGCACCGTGACCGCCGGCAATGCCAGCGGTGTGAACGACGGTGCCTGCGCGCTGCTGCTGGCCGACGAAGCCACGGCAGCCAGGAACGGCCTGACGCCCAAGGCCCGCATCGTGGGCATGGCCACAGTCGGCGTCGCGCCGCGCATCATGGGCATTGGCCCGGCGCCGGCCACGCAAAAGGTGCTGGCACTCACGGGTCTGACGCTGGAGCAGCTGGACGTGATCGAGCTCAACGAAGCCTTTGCTGCGCAAGGTCTGGCGGTGTTGCGCCAGTTGGGCCTGCAGGACGACGACGAGCGCGTCAACGCCTGGGGCGGCGCCATTGCGTTGGGCCACCCGCTGGGTGCCAGCGGTGCCCGCCTGGCCACCACGGCGGTGAACCGCCTGCACGCGACCGGCGGGCGCTACGCCTTGTGCACCATGTGCATTGGGGTGGGGCAGGGCATTGCGCTGATCATTGAGCGGGTCTGAGAAACCCGGCTGCGGCGGCCAGCATGGGCGCGAGGTTTCCGTGCGTCGGGCCTATTTTCGCCAGGCCGGTAGCTGCCAGTTGCGCCAGACGGCCAGCCCCCGCAGTCCGGCCGTGACCGACACGCAGGCCACCAGCGCCAGCCAGCCGGGCGCGTCCACCTGCCACAGGCCCACGTACACCCAGCCGCCCGCAAATGCGCACACGGCGTAGGGCCGGTGGTCGTGGAACGCGGTGGGTATTTCATTGCACACCACGTCGCGCAGCACGCCACCAAACACCCCTGTGATCAGGCCCATGAGTACCGCCACCACGCCGGGCAGTTCCAGCAGCAGCGCCTGGTGCACGCCCGTGGCGGCGAACAGGCCCAGTCCCAGCGCGTCGGGCCACTGGATGGCGCGCTCCGTCAGGTCAAAATGTCGTTGGCGCAAAAAAAACATGGCCAGCACACACAGTGCCAGAACGCCCCACAACATTTCCACATGACGCACCCAGAAAAAAGGGCGCTGATCCAGTAGCAGGTCACGCAGGGTGCCGCCGCCAAAGGCGGTCAGAAAGCCCACCACACACACGCCCACGGCATCCAGGCGTTTGCGTGCGGCCTCCATGATGCCCGCCAAGGCAAATGCAGCCGTTCCCGCCACTTCGACCAGCAAGCGCAGGGTCTCGCCCCAGAATTGAACGTTTTGCATCCGCTGATTGTCACCCCATGCCCTTGATCACCGATCCATTTTTCTACGCCGTAGCCATTCCCGCGGTGCTGTTGCTGGGTGTGAGCAAAAGTGGTTTTGGCGCTGGTTTCGGTTCTCTGGCGGTGCCGATGATGGCGCTCGCCGTGACAGTGCCCCAGGCCGCAGCCATTTTGATGCCGGTGCTGCTGTTGATGGATGTGCTGGGCATGGCGGCTTTTCGGAAAAATGTGGACCGCCGCTTGTTGCGGTTCCTGATCCCCTTTGGACTGCTCGGTATCGTGGTGGGCGCGCTGCTGTTCAGGGCGCTCGACGCGCGGGTGGTTGCGGGTATTGTGGGTGGCTTCACGCTGCTGTTTCTCGCGCAGCGCCTGTTGTTCCCGCCGCACCCGGACAGCCCGCCGCCGCCCAAGTGGCTGGGGGCCCTGCTGACGCTCACCTCGGGCTTCACCAGTTTCATCGCCCACGCGGGCGGCCCGCCGATCAATGCCTATGTAATCCCACTGCGCCTGTCGCCCCTGGTGTTCACGGGCACCCTGGCTTTTTTCTTCTTTTTCATCAACCTCGCCAAGTGGATGCCGTATGCCTGGCTGGGCCTGCTGGATGTGCGCAATATGACCACTTCGCTTGCCTTGCTGCCATTTGCGCCATTGGGGGTGTGGGTGGGGGTGCGCATTGCACACCGCATCAAGCCGCTGGTTTTTTACCGCATGCTGTACGCCGGCATGTTTCTCACCGGCATCAAGCTGCTGTGGGACGCCTTTCGCTGAGCGCAGGGTGCCGGCGTAAACTCGGCAAAATTGGTCTGATTTGAGGAGGTTGTTATGCCCATTGTGGTGGTTGCCAATCCCAAGGGCGGTGTGGGCAAGTCCACACTGTCCACCAACGTGGCGGGTTACTTTGCCAGTCAGGGTCATGCCGTGATGCTGGGCGATGCCGACCGGCAGCAATCGTCTCGCCTGTGGTTGCAGCTGCGCCCGCCTGCGGCACGCCCCATTGCGACCTGGGCGGTCTCGCACGACCTGATTGCCCGTCCACCGCGAGACACCTCCCATGTGGTGCTGGACACCCCGGCTGGATTGCATGGCTGGCGATTCAAAGACGTGATGCGCATGGCCGACAAAGTGCTGGTGCCCTTGCAGCCCAGTATTTTTGACATGTACGCCACGCGCGCTTTTCTGGACGAGGTGGCCGAGTTTCGTGACGCTGACAAGCTCAAGATCGGCATCGTGGGCATGCGTGTGGACCCGCGAACCATTGCCGCTGAGAAGCTCCAGGAGTTTGTGGGCAGTTTGGGTTTGCCGGTACTCGGTTTTTTGCGCGACACGCAAAACTACATTCATCTGGCGGCAAGGGGCTTAACCCTTTTTGACGTGGCTCCCGGCCGGGTGGACAAAGATCTGCAGCAGTGGCAATCCATCTGCGACTGGCTGGACCGCTAAACGCACCGGGTGTCAACGATGCGTGTCGCGGTGCCGACACGGCTCCCGGCTTCGGCTCGATAGAGTCGGGTTCATGAAAACCTTTGAAACTCTGGCCGACCTGGCAGCCTGCGTGGGCCAGGAAGTGGCTGTGAGCGACTGGCTCACCATCACCCAGGCACAGGTCAACCAGTTCGCGCAGGCCACGGGTGACCACCAGTGGATTCACGTCGACGTGGACAGGGCGCGCGCCGGACCTTTTGGTGAGCCGATTGCTCACGGTTTTTTGACGTTGTCTTTGCTGCCAGTTTTCTTCGATTCGTCTTTCGACATTCGCCACTCAGGCATGGGCGTCAACTACGGGCTCAACCGGGTGCGCTTCACTGCACCTGTGCCGGTGGGTAGCCGCTTGCGTGCGCGGCTGACGCTGCTGGCCACCGAACCGATCGAGCACGAGGGTCTGCAGATGACCTGGTCGGTGGTGGTTGAGCGTGAGGGTGCCGCAAAACCGGTGTGTGTAGCCGAGGCGCTGGTCAGACGCTACCCTTGAGCAACCGGGCGCGTGCTGCAGGCCCCGGTCAATTTATTTGATCCTGGCGATCTGCTTGGGGTCCAGCCAGCCTTCAAAGAGCCGGATCATGTCATTGATGCGTTCGGCCGCAACCGACTGGTTGTGCCGCTGTGAAATGATCTGGTAGGCGTCGTTGCGCAGCATCCAGAGCTCTTGTGGTGTTTTGGCTTGCGCCACCTGGTTGCGCAAGCGTGCTGCGCCAACGCTGGTGCAGTCTTCCAGGCTCAGCAGCAAGGCCTTGCGGATGTTGACCAGGTCGCCCAGGGTCGCCGGTTTGCGCGCGAGGTGGCGTGGCGTGAACGCAAACCTGAACAATCGGGTGATGGTGGTAATCAATGCTGTCTCCAGGCAACCGGGTGGGTCACGGCAATTGGCAGGGCCGCCCCAGTTTGTGACGGGTGGCCCGAGAGGCGTTGTCGGGGTACTGTGCAGTTTCTATATTTCGGTGTGTGGGTGCTCACGCCATGGTGGAGTTGAACCGGTTCACGCACCTGTGGTCTTAAACCCGATTTGTCGCCAAGCTTCAAAAACTGAGACGGCCACTGCATTCGACAGGTTCAAGCTGCGCTGACCTTCAACCATCGGCAGGCGAAGCCGCTGTTGCGCTGGAAATCCCTCGCGCAGTTCCGCTGGCAGTCCTTGTGTTTCGGAGCCAAAGACCAGCCAGTCGCCTTCCTGGAAGGTGTTGTCGAAAACGCTGTGGCTGCCATGGGTTGTGAAGGCAAACAGCCGATCCGGGGTGGGCGACTCGGCGCTGAGGAAGGCAGCCCAGTCGGCATGGCGGCGCACCTCTGCGTACTCGTGGTAGTCGAGTCCTGCACGGCGCATCTGCTTGTCGTCCATCGAAAACCCCAGGGGCTCGATGAGGTGCAGTGTGCAACCGGTGTTGGCCGTGAGGCGTATCACGTTCCCGGTGTTGGGTGGTATCTCGGGCGCAACAAGAACGATGTGAAACATGGCTGCAAGTGTGCGTGGTGGCGTGGCCAGGTGTTGGGTTGTGAAAGGGACTGGTCTCTCGCCTCCCTTGAAAGACCCGCGATGATAACGTTGAATTTTTGAGCGCTTTGTTCGGCCTGCGATGTTTTGCAAACCGTCCCGTTCAATCGGGCTGCGTGCGTGCAAACACCAGGGCGCAGACCTCTTGAGCGCCCGCTTGCAAAAGGGCTTGCGCTGCACAGTGCAGGGTCGCACCGGTGGTGGTTACGTCGTCCACCAGCAGCACGCGCGCACCAGCCAGTCGCGCCGTTCGCAGCGGGTGTGCTGCAAAGGCTCCGCGCAGGTTGTGAAGGCGCTGTTCACGCGTCAGGCTGTGTTGATCCGGCATTTCTCCCAGGCGGACCAGGGCGTCGGCCAGCGTGTCGTCGCACCCCGATTCTGCCGGCGCCGCCCGGCGCAGGGCTTTGACGAGTTCCCACGACTGGTTGTAGCCGCGGCTGGCCAGCCGTGCGGGGGTCAGGGGTACCGGCACGATCAACTCGCAAGCTTGCAACAAATCCCGGGCTCCCGGGCTTTGCAACAAGAGCGCCGCCATCGGCCCTGCCCAGCCGGGTTCTCCACGAAATTTGAAGCGGGCGATCAGTCCATCCCAAGGGTAGGCGTAATCCACCGCAGCCACGCAAGACCGCACCAGCGGCGCTAAGGCGCGGGTTCGGCACGTGCCACAGCGCGTTGCTGGTGTGGCGGCCTGGCTCAAGGGTGTGGCACAAACCTGGCAGCGCACCCGGCGGGCCACAAAGCGTTCCGCGCAGGCCTTGCACACGGGTTGCGCGGGCCAGCGGGCACACACCTGGCAACTGCTGGGCAGGTGTTCTGTGAGCCGTCGCCATGCATTGAACATCACCCCAATATACTTGCCCGCACGCTTTGTCCCCGGCCGATCCTGGTCGACGCTGAAAGCGCTTCAAGCGCAGCCCCTCCTGTGAACAACCTGTCCGAAGCCGAAACCGCCGTCCCTGGCCTGGACCCGCAGGCGGCCTTGCGCTGGCAGCAGCAGCCGCGCACCGAGAGTCCGTGGTTGAACGAGGAAGTCGGCTCGCGCATGGCCGAGCGGCTTCAGTGGTTTCGTGACAAGCCGGCCAGTTGGCTCCACTGGGAGCCCGTGACGGGCGGCCTGCAGGCCCACCAGCGTGTGCGTGCGATCTTGGCCGGTGCGCAATGCCACGTCGCCTCGGTACGGCTGCCCCAGGCCTTGGCGGCTACCCGTGAACCGCCGACCCCTTCGTGGAACCCCAGGCATTGGCTGCGAGGAAAAGTACCGGCGCCATTTAACGAAGACACCCGCGTGGGCATGCTGTGGGCCAATATGGCGCTCCATCTCGAAGCACGGCCCCTGGCTTTGTTGCGGCGTTGGAACGCCGCCATTGAAACCAATGGATTTTTGATGTTTTCCTGCCTCGGGCCAGACACCTTGCGTGAACTGCGTGCGGTCTACGCGCGCCTGGGGTGGCCCGAGCCCACCCACCCGTTTACCGACATGCACGACTGGGGCGACATGCTGGTGCACAGCGGCTTTGCCGAGCCGGTGATGGACATGGAGCGCATCACCCTGTCGTACAGCGGCGCGCGACCCCTGTTGCAAGACCTGCGTTTGCTGGGCCGAAACCTGCACGAAAACCGGTTTTCGGGCTTGCGCGCACGCTCGTGGCATGCACAACTGTGCGCAGCGATCGAGTCTGGCATTCCTCGCTCACCGGACGGGCGGTTGTTGTTGACCCTGGAAATTATTTACGGTCACGCCTTCAAGCCCAAGCCGCGCGTGAAACTGGATGCAACCACGGCCGTTTCCATGGACGACATGAGGGCCATGCTCCGCTCCGGGCGACGCTGAACGCCGTGTGTGCCGTTGTCCCGCCGGCTGCCAGCAGACCCAACCGCGGTGGGACCAAACTGCCCTAAGTCACCTTGTCCCAGTCGGATGTGGCGGTTTTGTCAGGGAAGCCCATGAAAGCGGCCGCTACAATTGATATAAATCAAAGCCTGCAAGGTATTTTCCCTGCGCATCTGAAACTTCCTGTGGCCGTTTCAGAACACGACTGGTGGTGGATGGTGGGTCAAACCAGCAATGTTTTTCGCCTGGGTACGGTGTCTGACGACGGCTTGCACTGGACGTTGCGACGCAATTGTTCGGTGACCCCCATGCAGCTCGGCGCAACGTTTGCCGCCTTGGCTGCCTTGTCATTGACGGTGGCGGCGTTTTTCTGGGTGTATGGGGCGGTGCTCGTTTTGCCTTTCGCGGTGCTGGAGTTGCTGTCCCTCGCCGCCGCTTTTGTGGTGTATGCGCGACATGCGGCCGACAGTGAGCGTGTCAGTTTGCGAGGAGGCCGCTTGATCGTGGAGCTGGAAACGGCAGGCCGTGTCAGGCGCATTGAGTTTGTGAGGGAGTGGGTGCGTATCGAGCCGCGATCCCGTGGAGGCCTGGTCGACGTCCGCAGTGGCGGTTCGTCGGTGCAGGTTGGGCGTTATCTTCGGCCGGAGCTTCGGCCCGTGCTGGCCCGTGAGATTCGACAGGCGTTGAGCGCGATGTGAGGGGGTGGGGGTGCGGGGGGTTGGGTATTCCCTGAGTGGGCGGTCCTAAGAAAATTTGTTCTAATCTGCATTGATATAAATCAATACTTATATTTGAGGCGCTTAAAGTGAGTACGACGAAGAAAACGGGTGATTTCATGCGAAAACGGCTGACAATGCTGCGCGCAGCAGGCACCACGCTGGCGCTGGGTGCGGGTGTCTGGGTAACGGCTGGTGCACAGGTCAATGACCTGCCGGGCGGTCCAGCCGTGAATCAGCTCAACTTCCATCCGGCGGTCACTCGCATTGCCGAAGAGCAGCATTGGCTGCACTGGTTCATGATGGTCATTTGTGCCGTCATTTTTGTCCTCGTGTTCGGCGTCATGTTCTATTCGATTCTGAAGCACCGGAAGTCGGTGGGTCACAAATCGCAAGAACTGGCTGAGCCCATCTGGGTCGAGTTGGGCTGGACCATCGTGCCCCTGCTGATCGTGATTGGCATGGCGTTGCCGGCCACCAAAGTGTTGGTGGCGCAGAAAGACACCACCAACAGCGACCTGACCATCAAGGCCACAGGCATGCAGTGGAAATGGGGCTACGACTACATCAAGGGCGAAGGCGAGGGCATCGGGTTCCTGTCCACGCTGGACAACAGCCACCGTGAAATGTCCAACAGCGGCAACCCACCGCCAACTGACAACTACCTGTTGAAGGTAGACAACCCGATGGTGGTACCCGTTGGCAAAAAGGTCCGCATCATCACCACCGCCAACGATGTGATTCACGCCTGGATGGTGCCTGCCTTTGGCGTCAAGCAAGACGCCATTCCCGGCTTCGTGCGCGACACCTGGTTCCGTGCCGAGAAAACCGGCGATTTCTACGGTCAATGTGCCGAGTTGTGTGGCAAAGAGCACGCCTACATGCCCATTCACGTCAAAGTGGTTTCGGCCGAGGAATACACCGCCTGGGTCGGCGAGCGGCAAAAAGCCATGGCCGTCGCCGCCGACGATCCGTCCAAAGTCTGGACATTGACCGACATGGTCAAGCGTGGTGAGTCGGTGTACGCCGCCAATTGCGTGGCTTGTCATCAGGCCAATGGCAAGGGCGCCGGCCCGATCAAGCCGCTGGACGGCTCGGCGTTGGTGACCGACGCCAACAGCGCACCCATGATCGACGTCATGCTCAACGGCGCTGGTGGTGGTTCCATGCCAGCCTGGAAGCAGCTGTCTGACACCGAGGTGGCAGCCGTCATGACTTACGCCAAGAACAGCTGGTCCAACAAAACCGAGCAAATCGTGCAGCCCGCCGACGTGATGGCCGCTCGCAAGTGATCTGTTTGAAGATAATTATTGAGTATCAAAGGAATCGATCATGAGTGCAGTTCTTGACCACCACGACGCACATGGCCACGACCACGATCATCATGCCCCCACGGGCTGGCGTCGGTGGGTCTACGCCACCAACCACAAGGACATCGGTACGCTGTACCTGCTGTTTGCCTTCACCATGCTCATGTTGGGTGGCGTACTGGCCTTGCTCATCCGCGCCGAGCTCTTCCAGCCCGGCCTGCAACTGGTCAACCCCGGGCTGTTCAACCAACTCACCACCATGCACGGTCTCATCATGGTGTTCGGCGCCATCATGCCGGCCTTCGTGGGTTTTGCGAACTGGATGATTCCGTTGCAAATTGGCGCATCCGATATGGCCTTTGCCCGCATGAACAACTTCAGTTTCTGGCTGATGGTTCCAGCTGCGGCTATCTTGGCAGGTTCGTTCTTCATGCCAGGCGGTGCACCTGCTGCCGGATGGACGCTGTATGCGCCCCTCACATTGCAAATGGGCCCGTCCATGGACGCAGCCATTTTTGCCATGCACATCCTGGGTGCGTCGTCCATCATGGGCTCGATCAACATCATCGTCACCATCTTGAACATGCGCGCTCCTGGCATGACGCTGATGAAGATGCCGATGTTCTGCTGGACCTGGCTGATCACCGCTTACCTGCTGATTGCCGTGATGCCCGTTCTGGCCGGCGCCATCACCATGACGCTGACAGACCGCCACTTTGGCACCAGCTTCTTCAACCCCGCCGGCGGCGGTGATCCGGTGATGTACCAGCACATTTTCTGGTTCTTCGGCCACCCCGAGGTTTACATCATGATCTTGCCGGCTTTCGGCATCGTGAGTCAGGTTGTGCCCGCCTTCGCCCGCAAGAAACTGTTCGGCTACGCCTCCATGGTGTATGCCACCGGCTCCATCGCCATCCTGTCATTTGTCGTGTGGGCGCACCACATGTTCACCACCGGCATGCCGGTGACCGGTCAGCTGTTCTTCATGTATTCGACCATGCTGATTGCCGTGCCCACGGGCGTGAAGATCTTCAACTGGATCGCAACCATGTGGAAGGGGTCAATGACCTTCGAGACCCCGATGTTGTGGGCGGTCGGATTTATCTTTGTGTTCACCCTGGGAGGCTTCACGGGCTTGATTCTGTCGGTGGCACCCATTGATATCCAAATGCAGGACACCTACTACGTGGTGGCCCACTTCCATTACGTGCTGGTGGCGGGCTCGCTGTTTGCCATGTTCTCAGGCATCTATTACTGGCTGCCCAAGTGGACCGGTGTGATGTACAGCGAAACACGGGGCAAGATTCACTTCTGGTGGTCGATGATTTCGTTCAACGTCACGTTCTTCCCCATGCACTTCCTGGGTTTGGCCGGCATGCCGCGCCGTTATGCCGACTACCCGATGCAGTTTGCTGACTTCAACGCACTGGCTTCGGTGGGTTCGTTGGCCTTCGGCCTCGCACAGGTTTATTTCTTCGTTGCAGTGATCATTCCCGCCATGCGTGGAAAGGGCCAGAAAGCCGCACAGAAACCCTGGGAGGGAGCCGAAGGCCTGGAGTGGGAAGTCCCGTCTCCGGCACCTTTCCATACCTTTGAGAACCCACCCAAGCTGAATGCCTCCGCCACCAAGGTGATCGGCTGAAATTGTCTGGATCGGTTGAAAATATGTCGCCTGACCAAAAAAAGAACAACCTGCGCCTGGGCCTGATCCTGGGTTCTGTGGCGCTGGTTTTTTTTCTGGGCTTCGTCGGTAAACTGGTTTTCTTTGGCGGTTGATCGCTTTTGACGAGCAAACTGAGAAAAGTACCCCATGGGATTGCGCAGCGAAAACTTCAAGATGGTCGGCAAGCTTTGCGTGATTACGCTGGGCATGTTTGGTTTCGGCTACGCGCTGGTACCCATCTACGAGGCCATTTGCGAAGCGACCGGTATCAACATACTGGCCCGTTCTGAACTTGAGGTGCCTGGCTCACGTCCTAAGTCACCTTCAAACACCCAGGTGGACCGTTCCAGGACCGTCACGGTGGAGTTTGACGTGAACACCAGGGGTCCTTGGCATTTCAAACCTGCGGTGCGCTCCCTGGAAGTTCACCCGGGCGAGTTGACCACCGTGGTGTACGAGTTCCAAAACATTCAGAACCGAACGATGGCTGCACAGGCCATTCCAAGCTACGCACCCAAGCAGTCATCCAACCATTTCAACAAGTTGGAGTGCTTCTGTTTTACCCAGTACACATTGGCACCGGGTGAAAAGAAGGAGTGGCCGGTGGCTTTTGTTATTGATCCGCGCTTGCCCAAAGATGTCACCACCATCACCCTCTCGTACACCTTCTTCGAGGTGGGTGGCAAGGTGCCGCAGGCACCTCAAGATGTGGCTGTGCAAACCCCCGCGGTGGTGTTGCCCAAGGGGGCGGATCCGGTATGACTGAGCCCGTTCATCGGCGCAAAGGCTCTATCAGCGGTACCGTCAAGGCCGTTCTTTGGGGTTTTCTTGGCGTTAGGCGCAATTCAGACTACCAAAACGACATTGCCAAGCTCAACCCGATACACATCATGGTGGTGGGTGTGCTGATGGCGCTGCTGTTCGTGCTCGCCTTGATCTTGCTTGTGAACTGGGTTGTGGCTTAAGACGTCGTTCGCGCAAGCACCTTTATTTAATTTTCCCAATATTCATATAAGCGAAAGCAATTAGGAGTGAGCATGTCAGCAGCAACACACGGCACGACGCCTTATTACTACGTCCCGGGGCCTTCGCGTCACCCCTTCATGGCCTCCTTGGGCCTGTTTTTCGTGATTCTGGGTGCCGGCCAATGGATTAATGGCGTCCAATGGGGCGCCTATTCCCTGGCGTTTGGACTGGTCTTTTGGTCCGTTGTGCTGTTTCAATGGTTCCGGGATGCCGTGAACGAAAGCGAAAGCGGTTTGTACGGTCACAAGATTGATCTGTCGTACCGCTGGAGCATGAGCTGGTTCATCTTTTCCGAGGTGATGTTCTTTGGCGCGTTCTTTACCGCACTGTGGTGGGCGCGTGTGCACTCTGTTCCCTCGTTGGGCGATATTGAAAATGCGCTGATCTGGCCTGACTTCACGGCAATCTGGCCAAGCGTGCAGGCCGGTGCTACAGCGTCTCCTGCCGGCATCGTTGAGCCGTTCCAGACCATGGGCCCGTTCTGGCTGCCCACCATCAACACCGCTTTGCTGCTGACTTCAGGCGTGACGCTGACCATTGCACACCATGCTTTGCAGGCTGGAAACCGCGGCAAAACCATTGCTTTCATGTGGATGACGGTGATTCTGGGTGTGGTGTTCCTCTGCGTGCAGGGTTATGAGTACTACCACGCCTATGTTGACTTGAATCTGAAAATGTCTTCGGGCATCTTTGGCTCGACGTTCTTCATGCTGACGGGCTTTCACGGTTTCCACGTGTTCGTTGGCATGTTGATGCTGCTGTTCATCACGTTGCGCCTGCAGAGGGGCCATTTCACGGCCAAGAGCCATTTCGGCTTTGAAGGCGCGGCATGGTATTGGCACTTTGTGGACGTGGTCTGGCTCGGGTTGTATATTCTTGTCTACTGGTTCTAATCCATGAGCGGGCCGTAGCGGAACTTGGCGGGCCCGTCAAACCCAAGAAAAAGCGCCTAGGGCGCTTTTTTCTTTATCGACCGCATTGCTGGGTGTCAGGGTTGCATGGGCAAGCCCGTTGGCTTGATCCAACCCATCCAGTAGCTGATCAAAACCACCACGAAAAGCAGGATGGAAAATCCAACCCTGAACGCCAGTGCACGCGCCATGTGATTTTTGCGGGGTATCCCTTCGCTGTCTGACGGGTTGGTCGCACCTCCACGCATCATGTACAGCAACGCAGTTCCCAAGCTGCCCAGAATGGCGACAAAAGCGGCAATGACAAGGTATTTCATGCGGCACATTATCCGGTTCTTTGTGATTTCTGACGAAGCCAGGCCATGAGTTCCCGACCTGTGCGCTTTTGGATCGTGACGCTGGCGACGATCATTACCATGGGGGTGACCAGCGCGCTGGGCCTGTGGCAGCTTGGACGGGCCTCGCAAAAGCAGGCTCTTCAGGACCAGATTCAACAGCGCAGCCAACTGACTGTCTGGACCGAACGCGACTTGTTTGAGGCCGCAGACCCGCAAGCCGGCTTGCACCGCTCCGTCCACCTTGCTGGAGAGTGGGTAACGCGGGCCGACATCTTCCTCGACAACCGCCAGATGGACGGACGGGTCGGTTTTTTCCTTGTCACACCCTTGCGTTTGGCTGGGAGTGATCGGGTGATTTTGGTTCAGCGAGGGTGGGTGCCGCGTGATTTCACCGACCGAAGTCGGGTGCCAGCGGTAGAAACACCAGAGGGGGTGATCCGTATTCAGGGGCGTTTGGCCCCTGCACCGGGCAAGCTTTTTGAACTGGGTGACGCGGGGACCGGGCCGATCCGGCAAAATATCGACGTCGCAGCGTTATCGCAGGAAACCGGGCTTTCCCTTTTAAACCTATCGGTTCTGCAAACAGACGACGTGAAAGACGGACTGCAGCGCAGCTGGCCCAGCATCTCCGCAGGCGTGCAAAAGCACCACGGTTATGCGTTTCAGTGGTTTGGCTTGTGCGCCCTTGCCGGCATTTTGTATGTCTGGTTCCAATTCCTCTCTCCCCGCCGAAAGCGCACCCCCGATGGCACAGACGCCCGATGAACCGTTGACCATGACTGTGCACAGCTTGCCCCAGTTGGACCAGGCCAGCGCCCGCACAGCAGCCAGCACCCGTGCCGGGCGCTGGAAAATGCTCGCCCTGCTGTTGGTGTGCACCGCGCCCGTGATCGCTTCTTATTTCACCTATTACGTCGTGCGCCCTGAAGGCCGCCGCAATTATGGGGAACTGGTGACACCCCAACGCCAGCTACCTGCATTTTCCGGAATCGACGCCCAAGGCCAGCCCAAGCCGCTCGAACAACTCAAAGACCAATGGTTGCTCATCAGCGTGGCCGACAGCGCTTGCGATGAAGCCTGCCAGAGGCACCTGTACTTGCAGCGCCAGCTTCGTGAAACACTGGGCAAAGAAAAGGACCGGCTGGACTGGGTCTGGTTGCGCACCGGAAACACGACGCTGAGCGAACCCATGTTGCAGGCAACTGCTGCTGCAACGGTGCTTCAGGTTGACGCTGCGCAACTGGCTACCTGGCTCGAACCCGCCCCGGGGCAGCGTCTGGAAGACCATTTGTACGTGGTGGATCCACTGGGTAACTGGATGATGCGTTTCCCTGCCAACGTGGATCCCAGGCAGGCCAAGCGTGACCTTGACCGCCTGCTGCGAGCCTCGTCTTTTTGGGACAAGGCGGGCCGCTGATGCCGCACACGCCAGCCTTCAGCGCCCTCGGCCTCGCCTGCGCGTGCCCATGCTCCAGCGACACCGATCCGCTGTGTTTCACGGGCTGTTCAAGGTCTTTTGAACCGTCACGCCGTGCGGCCGTGTCGGTCGGGACGGTATATTGAGCTCCTGATATGGAAACCCAACCGCTGTACGATCTGGCACCCATTGCCCGGATCATGTTTCTGGGCGTCGTGATCGCCTTGGGCCCGCTGGCTTGGGTGTGGGTGCGCAACCGCCACGCAGCGCCCGCGCAGCGCCTGCGCATGTTGACACTGGTGACCTTGTTTCTCACCTTCGATCTGGTGTTGTTTGGCGCCTTCACCCGCTTGACCGACTCGGGGCTGGGTTGCCCCGACTGGCCAGGTTGCTACGGCAGCGCCAGCCCGGTGGGTGCCAGCAGCGCCATTGCGGCTGCGCAAGAAGCCATGCCCACAGGGCCGGTCACGTTCTCCAAAGCCTGGATCGAAATGATCCACCGTTACCTGGCCACCGCCGTGGGGGTGCTGATCATCGTGCTGGCCAGCGTCAGCTGGATCGAGCGCCGTCGCATCTCTGTGTCCTTCGTCTGGCCATTGGTCACGCTGGTCTGGGTGTGCCTGCAGGGCGCCTTCGGTGCGCTCACGGTCACCATGAAACTGTTCCCGGCCATCGTGACGTTGCACCTGTTGGGCGGCATGGCCCTGCTGGCTTTGCTGCGCGCGCAAGCGACGGGCTACGCCCTGGCTTCGCCGGGTGCGGCAGCGCCGGTGTCGTTGCCTCCAAACACCCGACTGGCGCTGGGGTTGGTTTACGGGCTGCTCTGGATCCAGATCGCACTGGGCGGCTGGGTCAGCACCAACTATGCGGTGCTCGCTTGCAGCGATTTCCCAACCTGTCAGGGCAGCTGGTGGCCCGACATGGACTTCCAGCATGGCTTTACCCTGTGGCGTGAACTGGGACAAAACCGGGCCGGTGAAGCGATTGCATTTGCAGCCCTGACCGCCATTCATTACGTGCACCGGCTCAGCGCCTATGTGGTTTTTGCGGCCTTGTTCTGGCTGGTCTGGCGTCTGTGGTCGGTGGCCGGTATGCGGAACACTGCGCTTTGGCTGGTGGCCTTGGCCCTGTGGCAGTTCTTTACTGGCTTGACCAACGTGGTGCTCGACTGGCCACTGCTGGCCGCCGTGAGCCACACCGGTGGCGCGGCAGCGCTTGTGGTCGTCATGACCAGCGCCATTTTCAGCACCCGCACAGCCCATCAACCCTCGGGTGCGTCCGCACTTGCCACTTCTCGACCGATCTGATGAGCTCCGCGTCTTCCAACCCCACTGCTGTTGCCATGCCCTCTGCCTGGCGGCAGTTCTACGCGCTCACCAAGCCGCGTGTGATCCAGCTCATTGTGTTTTGTGCGCTGATCGGCATGGTGTTGGCCGTGCCGGGTGTGCCCACCTGGGCACAGGTGCAGTTGGCCGCTATCGCGTCGCTGGGTATCTGGCTGGTGGCGGGTGCCGCCGCGGCTTTCAACTGCGTGGTTGAACAGCAAATTGACGCCAAGATGAAGCGCACCGCTTGGCGCCCGACCGCCAGGGGAGAGCTGTCCAACCTGAAAACGCTGACCTTTTCGGCCGTGCTTTGCGCCATGGGTTCGGGCATTCTGTATCTTTGGGTCAACCCGCTCACCATGTGGCTCACGTTTGCCACCTTCGTGGGCTACGCGGTCGTTTACACCGTGATCCTCAAGCCGCTGACACCCCAAAACATTGTGATTGGCGGTGCCTCGGGCGCCATGCCGCCGGTGCTGGGCTGGGCGGCCATGACCGGCGTGGTGTCGCCGGAAGCGCTGATTCTTTTCCTCATCATCTTCCTCTGGACACCGCCCCATTTCTGGGCGCTTGCGCTTTACCGGGTCGAGGACTATCGAAAATCGGGCCTGCCCATGCTGCCGGTCACGCATGGCTCTGAGTTCACCCGGTTGCAGATTTTTCTCTACACCCTGGTTCTGTTTGCAGCCTGCCTCATGCCCTTTGTGATGCGCATGAGCGGGTGGTTTTACCTTGCCGTGGCGGTGGCGCTGAGCGTGGGATTCACCGGCTACGCGTATGTGCTGTGGCGCGATTACTCCGATGCGCTGGCACGCAAAACCTTTCGCTTTTCCCTGATCCATTTGTCGCTGCTGTTTGCCGCACTGCTGATCGATCATTACCTTTGACCCCCCGCCGGACTGCACGCGGCCCCCACCGGCGGGTCATGCGTGTGGCCCGGCGAAGCCGGTTCCCCGGCATCGCCGGGGTTCATGCACTTCGCTCCGGCAGCGTGCGGAATGCTCTTTTCCTATAAAGGTTTTTGTCATGACGGTATTCGCTCTGGTCCGCCGCAGTCTGCTGCTGGCCTTTCTCCTGGCGTTAGGCGCCTGTGGTGAAAACAAACCGGCCTTCACAGGCATCGACATCACCGGAGCCGACTACGCCACCGGTTTTTCACTCACCGACCACAATGGCCAGCCGCGCACCCTGGCGGATTTCAAGGGCAAGGCGGTGGTGGTCTTCTTTGGTTTCACGCAATGCCCCGACGTGTGCCCGACTTCAATGGGTGAGCTGGCCGAAGCCCGGCGCTTGCTGGGTACGGATGGCGAGCGCTTGCAAGGCCTGTTCATCAGCATCGATCCCGAGCGCGACACGCCCGAGATCATGAAGGAATACATGGCCAACTTTGACCCCAGCTTCCTGGCCTTGTACGCAGCGCCTGACGCCCTGCCGGCCTTGGGCAAAAGCTACCGCATCTACTACAAGAAGGTGCCAGGCAGCACGCCCACCAGCTACACCCTGGATCACTCGGCGGGCAGCTACGTGTACGACCCCTCAGGACGCGTTCGGCTGTACCACCGCTATGGCAGCAGCGCACAGGCTTTGGCCGACGATGTGAAGCTGCTGCTGAACGAGTGAGCCCGAGCAGGCCCAAACACACGGCCCCTCAAAGACAACGGCACCCGAGGGTGCCGTTGTCTTTGAGGGGCCGTGTCCGTCGTGTCAGTCGACCTTCGCGCCACTGAGCTTCACCATGCGTTCGTACTTGGTGCGTTCACGCGCCATGAACGCGTCGAACTGCTCCGGTGTGCTGGGCGCAGGCTCGGCCATCAGCGTCGCAAAGCGTGTTTTCACTTCGGGTGAGCGCAAGGCCTCCGTGAAGGCCGCGTTGAGCTTGCGCACGGTCTCGGCTGGCGTGCCAGCAGGGACCACCAAGCCCCACCAGGTGTCGATCTCAAAGCCGGGGAGGGTGTCTGAAATGGCCGGTACATCGGGCATGGTGGCGGCTCGCTGCGTGGTGGTCACGGCCAGCGCCTTCAGCTTGCCCGAACGGATGTTGGGCGCTGCCGTGGCCAGGTTGTCGAAGTTGAAATCGACCTGCCCCGACAGCAGGCCCAGCTGCGCCGGGTTGCCACCGTTGTAGGGGATGTGCAAAGCGAAAATGCCCGCCTGGTTTTTGAACATTTCACCGGCCAGGTGCCCCGCGCTGCCATTGCCGCCCGAGCCGTAGTTCAGCTTGGCGGGGTTGGCCTTGGCGTAGGTGATCAGGTCGGCCAGGCTGTTGATGTTGAGCCGTTGGGCGGCGTCAGCGTTCATCACCAGCACATTGGGCACCCGCAGCATCTGCGTGACGGCCGCGAAGTCTTTGGCCGGGTCGTACGGCAGCTTGCTGAACAGCCACGGGTTGATGCCGTGCGATGCCGTGGTGGCAATGCCCAGCGTCAAACCGTCGGGCGCTGCTTTGGCCACCGCGCCCACGCCGATATTGCCGCCGGCACCGGGGCGGTTCTCAACAATCACCGTGCCGAGTGTTCCCTTGACCGCCTCTGCCAGGATGCGCGCTGTCACATCGATCGGCCCGCCCGCCGCAAAGGGCACCACGATGCGCGTGGTGGGGGCTGGCTGGGCCAGGCCCGGCGCAGGCAGTGCCAGCACCGTGGCGCTCAAGGCCAGGGAGGTGATGAGGTGGCGGCGGTTCAGCATGGTCTGGGCTCCAGGGGGCGGTGGAAGTGAATCGGAAAAACAGGGCGAGCGGGTGGGTTCAGGTTCACGAACTGGCTTCAACCCGCTGCCTCGCTCGGTCAGACCTTGTCGACTGCGCTGGTGAACGAATCGGCAAAAAATTCTTCGGGCGGGAGGCCGGCTTGCGCGCTGAAGTCGGTGCGGGCCGACTCGACCACGATGGGCGCACCGCAGGCATACACCTGGTGGCCGGAAAGATCGGGGAAGTCCTGCAGCACCGCCTGGTGCACAAAGCCGGTGCGCCCGGTCCACTGGTCTTCAGGCAAAGCGTCTGACACCACCGGCACATAGTGCAGGTGGGGCATGCTGGCCAGTTGGGCTTCAATCCAGGCGCTCTGGTACAGATCGGTGGGGCGGCGCCCACCCCAGTACAGCGTGGTGGGGCGGGTGATGCCCTTGAACTGCATGTGCTCAATGATCGCCTTGATGGGGGCAAAACCCGTGCCCGAGGCCAGAAAAACCATGGGCTTGGGGCTGTCCTCACGCAGGTAGAAGCTGCCGTAGGGCCCTTCAATGCGCAAGATGTCCTTTTCCTTCATCGCGCCAAATACGTGGTCGGTGAACTTGCCTCCGGGCATGTGGCGCAGGTGCAGCTCCACGGATGGCTGGCTGGCTTGCGTGTGCGGCGCATTGGCCATGGAGTAGCTGCGGCGGTCGCCGTCACGCAGCAAAAATTCCACATACTGACCCGCGTGGTATTGAAATGCATCGCTGGCCGGCAGCTGCAGCCGCAGCACGATCACGTCGTGCGACACGCGCTCCAGCGCGCTCACGCGCACCGGCATCTTTTTGATGGGGAACGCACCGGCTTCGGTGACCTGGCGCGATTCCAGCACCACGTCGCTGTGCGCCACGCCGCAGCAGGTGAGCACATAGCCGGCCGCTTCTTCTTCAGTGCTGAGGGCCTTGGCCTGGTGCGGGCCGTGGGTCACGCTGCCAGACAACAGCTTGCATTTGCACGAGCCGCAGGCGCCGTCTTTGCAGCCGTAAGGCAAACCTATGCCCTGGCGAATGCCGGCGGCCAGCATGGCTTCGTCGGCTTGGGCTTCAAAGGTGCGTCCGCTGGGCTGAACGGTGATGGTGAATGTCATACAGTCTGAGGGTGTTGGGGTGCCGTCGGTGCGCCGCAGCACAACCGCCAGCTTTCTATTGTCGCAAATTCGGAATTCGCATGAGCCTACTCGGCGCTTTGCCCGCACGCTTTCGGCGTGAGCGGGTCTTGATCATTGGCTGTGGCGATGTGGGCCAGCGTGCTGCTCGCGTGCTCGGCGGTGGTGCGCGGGCGCGCCTCCTGGCGCTCACCTCGTCGCCCGAGCGCTGCGCCAGCCTGCGCGCCCAGGGCATCACGCCCCTGCTGGGTAACCTGGACGACGCTCGCAGCCTGCAGCGGCTGGCCGGCCTGGCTACGCGGGTGCTGCACCTGGCCCCGCCACCGTCGAGTGAACAGGCCGACTGGCGGCTCGACCCACGCACACGCGCCCTGGTGCATGCGCTGGCACAGCGCTCGGCGCCCGCAGCGCTGGTGTATGGGTCGACCAGCGGTGTCTATGGCGACTGGCAGGGCCGCTGGGTGAGCGAAGCCACCCCCGCCCAGCCGCGCACCCCACGCGCCTGGCGCCGGGTCGACGCCGAAGCCGCAGTGCACTGGCTGGGCCGCGCCACCGGCGTGCGCACCAGCGTGCTGCGCATTCCGGGCATTTACGCCCCCGACCGGCCGGGCGGCACACCGCGCGAACGCTTGTTGCGTGGCACGCCGGTGTTGCGCGAGCCCGACGATGTCTACACCAACCACATTCACGCACACGACCTGGCACGCGCCTGCGTGCTCGCCCTGTGGCGCGGGCGCCCGCAGCGCAATGTGAACGTGGTGGACGACACCCAGCTGAAGATGGGCGACTACTTCGACCTGGCCGCAGACCTGTACGGCCTGCCCCGCCCGCCCCGCATTGCGCGTGATGCGGCTGGCGACCAGTTGCCGCTGATGCTGCTGAGCTTCATGAGCGAGTCGCGCCGCCTGCACAACCAGCGCATGAAAACCGAACTGCGGCTGCACCTGAGCTACCCCACCGTGAAAGAGGGGCTGGTGAGTCCGTCTGCTCAGCCTCAGACGGCCGCAATCGTGCTCAGCAGCCAGCCGGTGTAGCCCAGGTAGGCCGCCAGCAGCACGCCAGCTTCCCAGCGGTTGATGCGCCCCGGGCGCCCGCGAAAGCCCCAGCCCATCACAAACAGCACCAGCGTCAAGCCCACCATCACGGGCAGGTCGCGGGAGAGGACATCGGGGTCGATCTGCATGGGGGCAATGGCGCCGGCAATGCCCACCACCGCCAGCGAGTTGAACAAGTTGGAACCCAGCACATTGCCCAGCGCAATGTCGTGCTCGCCCTTGCGCGCGGCGGCCACGCAGGAAGCCAGCTCGGGTAGCGAGGTGCCCACGGCCACCACCGTCAGGCCGATGATCAGGTCGCTGACGCCGAGCGACTGCGCGATCGTCACAGCGCCCCAAACCAGCAACCGCGAACTGCCGATCAGCACCAGCAGCCCCAACACCAGCCACATCAGCGACCGCTTCAGCGGCATCGCGTGGGCCTTCAGTTCTTTCGCCGTTTCAAAGGCCAGCGCGTCATTGCCGCCGCGCATGCCCGCCACGATCGACCAGGACACCAGCACGCCGAACACCGCCAGCAGCACCCAGGCGTCCACCCGGCTGAGCTGTCCGTCCCACACCAGATAGGCCGACAAGGCCGTGACCGCGACCAGGATCGGCAACTCCTGGTGCAGAACCTTCGAGTGCACGACGATGGGCGAGATCAGTGCCGTCACCCCCAGAATCAGCGCGATGTTGACGATGTTGGAGCCCCAGGCGTTGCCCAGCGCCAGCCCCGGGTTGCCTTGGCTGGCCGCCAGGGTGGACACCACCATCTCGGGCGCCGAGGTGCCAAAACCCACAATCAACATGCCCACCAGCAAAGGCGGCACGGAATAATGCCCTGCCGTGGCCGAAGCACCGTCTACAAAACGGTCGGCACTCCACACCAGCAAGGCAAGGCCGACAAGGATGGCAAGAGAGGGCAGCAACATGGTGAACGGTGCGCAGCGGCAGGGTGTTGGACAATATCTATTGTCTCAGGCTCTTTCGGCCTGTTCCCACACAGGGTCACATGTTCACACCCCGTTCTTCACGCTCTGAGCCAGTCGCTCCCGGTGCCCCCATGCGCTGGCGCGTGGGGGCCGCTGTGGGCGTGGCGGCCTTGATGCTGCTGATGCTGTGGTGGTGGCGCCCGGTGCTGCTGATGCCGGGTACGCGTGCGCTGGTCATGCAGGGCGGAGACCCTTACCTGCGGGCGCTCATGCGCACCATCTCGGCCAGTGAATCGAACGTGGTGCGTCCCTACCACGTGCTCTACGGGGGCAGCTACGTCTGGACGCTGGACAAGCACCCCAACCGCTGCGAGCGCATTGGGCGCGGCCCCAACAAAGGCAATTGCTCCACCGCCGCCGGGCGCTACCAATTGTTGGCGGGCACCTGGGTGGAACTGGCTGCTCGCCACCACCCCGACCGCACCAGCGACCCCCTGGACGCCATGCAACTGAGCTTTGCGCCGATCTACCAGGACGCGGTGGTGTACGCCTGGTTGTCCGAGCCCCGTTGGGGCAACCTGTCCGCACAGTTGCGTCAGGGGCGTGTGCAGCCGGTGTTGCGGCGCCTTTCGGGCACCTGGACGAGCCTGGGCTATGGCATAGAAAGCAACAGCATGAGCCGCGAGCTGCCCCGCGTGTACCAGCGTGTGCTGGAAGACGAACTGGCGCGGATGCCCAAAGGGGGTTCTTCAGCGCCGGTGGCGCGGCCTGAATGAACTGCGCCCCTGCATCGTGGCGCCCCGTCCGTCACCCTCTGGCGCCCTGACGCTTCACAGCTTCGGCGCGGCGCTGGCCCGTGGAGGCGCTTGAAAAATCTCGGCAAACATGGGCACCAGCAGCTTGTTGCCGTGCTCGCTCAGGTGGTCGTCGTCGTAATACAGGGGCCGACCGTCCTTGGCCCCGTGGCAGCGGCCGTCCCAGCACAGGTAGGGCAGGGGGTCGAGAATCTTGACGCCGCAGCGGTCGCGGGCGGCATCCTGCGCGGCCCAGACCATGGCGTGGCGCTGGTGGTAGTCGGCCAGGGAAATGGACACCGCATCGTTGTTTCCCAGCGAAAGACGCCGTGCCATCATTTTCGGCACATCAACGCCCATCTCGGGGATGGGGCGCACCAGATACACCGGGCGGTCCTTCGCCAGTTGGCACGCGGTGTCCGTCAGACGTTCAGCAAATTCGACCAGGAACGCTGGCGCTGAAGATGAGTAGGGCTTGCTGAAGTAAACCGCTGGTTTATTGGCATCGTTATGCCCTGGCTCGTTGTGCCCCACGGCGTAAACGCTTGTTCGGTTAACGATGACAAGGGGCACGTCCTTGGGCATGGTCGCCAACTGCGTTACTGACCAATCTAGGAATTCCCCGCATTTTTCGTCAGGTCGATAATTTGGCGACAAATTCTTGACGCCAAAGATCGTCGGGCAGCTTATGTAGCTCCAATCCATGATGCCGTCACTTGCATTCGGCACCGCATCGGCCAGTGCCGTTGTCACCGCATCGGCATGGCTGTCACCGATCAAAATTGCCTTCACTCGAGTACCGCCATAGACGCAGGACGGCGACTGAGTACCGCCGATCGTGAAACACTCCTTTTGACGGGGCTTTTTGTTGAGTGCTTCCTGACTTGCGATCTCTACTTCTGGCGAAAACCGACCCAAAACCCCTTCCTGAATACGAATTCCGGCTCCCGGTGCGACCACGACCACCACCCCAGCCAGCAGGGCAACCGCACCCCACCGCAACGGGCGCTGGTCCAGTTGCCGTCGTGCCGGGTTCTCTACCGCGTGGTACGAGAGGTGACCCAGCACCAAAGCCAGGGCCAAGCCGGCGGCGATGGCACCAGGGTTTGCCTGCCATTCCAGATAGGTCAAGGCCACCACGACCGGCCAATGCCACAGATAGATGGAATAGGAACGGGTTCCCAGCCACTGGGCGATGGGGTGGCCGGTCCAGCGCGACTCCCTGCGAGCGGCCAGCAAGAGGCCCACGGTGCCCAATACGGGCACCAGCGCCCGCCAGCCGGGCCAGGCCGATGAGCTGTCAAACCCGACGATGGAGCCGATCACCAGGGCCATGCCGGCAACTTCCAGCGCCGACCGCTGGCGCTCGGTGCCGTTCCAGCGATGCGCCAGCAGGTAAACCAGCCCGCCGGCCAGCATTTCCCAGGCGCGGGTGGGCAGCAGAAAGAAGGCCGCAGCAGGCCGCCACGGGGTAGCCCCGATGGACAGGGCGAGTGATGCCAGCAGGCCCACCGTCATCGCCACGACCACCGCCTGCCGCCCCGGGCGCCATGTCCAGATGGCCAGCAGCACCAGCGGCAGCAGCAGGTAAAACTGCCATTCCACCGCCAGCGACCAGGTGTGCAGCAGCCACTTTTCGTGCGAAGCGGCGTCGAAATAACCCGCCTCGCGCCAGAACTTGATGTTGGACAGGAACGCCAGACTGAACGCGACATGGGTGCCCAGCGCCTTGTAGTCCACCGGCATCAGCACCCACCAGCCCAGCGCCAGCAGCACCGCGCACAGCACGATCAGGGCCGGCAGAATGCGCCGTGCCCTGGCCATGTAAAACGACGCCATGAAGAACCACGGGCTGCCGCCACGCTCCAGACCGCGTACCACAATGCCGGTCATCAGAAAGCCGGAGATCACAAAGAACACGTCCACGCCGACAAAGCCGCCACCGAAGCCGGGCACGCCGAAGTGGAACAGGACGACGGCGACCACGGCCCAGGCGCGAAGGCCGTTGATGTCGTGGCGAAAGTTCGGGGGGGGG
>Ga0208242_100372_pt1 | contig 34821 bp, 37 predicted proteins | sample SubbioAug_CSW13A_FD_184825 | JGI IMG/M metagenome (GOLD analysis project Ga0208242, IMG submission 184825) | Serpentinite rock and fluid subsurface biosphere microbial communities from McLaughlin Reserve, California, USA - CR12Aug_CSW13A (SPAdes) | ecosystem: Environmental > Terrestrial > Deep...
TTGCTTTAGCCTGCCATTATTGAGCTTACCAAAGAGCGTATTGCCATATGATGTTAATATTGTAATTTTTTGCAAATTATCCTTGGTTACCTTTAATATTTAACGAAGGGACTTTCTGATACTACTCTAGTTTTTAAATTTATATACAAATGCAATTTTTATACCATTTTTTAAGTTTAGCTATTTTTTAATGAAGTTAATTAATATTGTATTTCTTTAGTTTTTGATAAAATGCCCCTTTACTAATTCCCAGCATCTTTAATGTTTTAGTTTTATTCTGATCGCATTCTTTCAATGTCTGCTTAATAGTTTCCATTTCAAACTTTTCAATGATTTCAGAAAGGGTCCTTTTTTCCTGCATCATAGCTAAAAGGTCCTCAGGATTTGTATTTTTTGAAGTAGCCGCCTGCAGATATCCCGGCAAGTGGCGTGTTAGGATAAAAGGATTACCTTCAGAGCTTGACATCACAAAAGCATGTTCTACCACATTTTCCAATTCTCTTATGTTGCCGGGCCAGTCATATAATAGCATTTCTTTTAGCGCGTCTTCTGAAAATTCAAATTGCAAATTTACTTGTTGTGTATCTAGCAGTTTGCTTAAAAATGTGAAAGCAAGAGGAATAATATCTTTTCTTCTTTCTTTTAAAGGAGGAATCGTAATGGGCATTACATTTAGCCTGTAATACAAATCTGGCCTGAATTTTTCTTCTTTAACCATGCTCCATAGATTTCTATTTGTTGCTGCAATTATTCTTATATCAACACAGATTGGTTTATTACCGCCTACCCTGTCAAATGATTTAAACTGAATTGCTCTTAACAGCTTAGCTTGCAGGTGTGGAGGCAGGTCCCCAATTTCATCAAGAAACAGAGTTCCATTGTGAGCCAACTCAAGCTTTCCTTTTTTACCTTTCGAAGAAGCGCCTGTAAAAGCCCCGGGTTCGTAACCGAATAGTTCACTTTCCAGTAAGTTTTCCGGGATTGCCGCACAGTTGACCACAACAAAATCAGCCTTACTTCTGCTGCTGGCAAGGTGTATAGCTCTGCTAAAAACTTCTTTTCCGACTCCGCTTTCTCCTAATATTAATACATTTGCATCAGTACCGGCAGCAGCAGCTCCCTTAAATAATGCTTTTAGAAAAGAACCATCCTCTCCAATCAAGCTTTGGAATGATACCGGCAAAGAACTCCTTGATTTTGTTTGAAACAGGGGTTTTTGCTTAATCTTGTCCGGGTTTAAGATTAAATTATACATGTGATCAGCAGAAATAGTTCTGCCTACACCAATGGCTCCTATAGTTTCATTTTCTAATTTAATGGGAAAATAGCTTACTACAACCTCTATTCCGGCAGTCTCTATAAGCTGGCGATAATTATATATTGGTTTTCCGCTCTTTAATACTTCAAGAAACTTCGAATTAGGCTCAATTTCCTCAACCTTTTTGCCCCTCATATCTTCTTTCGCAATTATTTGCTGGAATCGATCGTTTATATATAACATATAAGAGTTTTTATCAACGATCAAAATGGAATCATATATTTTTTCAAATAAAGTCAGAAGCAGCGTATTATTTTTAAGAAACTCAAGTATCATAACTTTCTCCTCATTATTATAAGATATTGTATTCTTTTAATTTGGCATAAAAAGAACCGCGGCTTATACCTAATAATTTAATAGCCTCCGATTTATTGAAGTTAGTATTTTGTAAGGTTTTCAAGATATAATCGAACTCTATTTTTTTAATCATTTCTGACATGGTTTTGCCCACTTTAGTGCAAGTCATATCAGTTTTTAAACGCACACTTTTAAGAAAATACTCTGGAAAATGTTCTATCTTAATTTCCTGGGATTCATCAAATCTGGCACAGATATAAGCATATTCAATTAAGTTCTCTAATTCCCTGATATTACCTGGCCAGCTATAACTATGCAGAAGGACGATTAATTCTGTACTCAGTCTTAATATATTATAAGAGTACCTCTCAGATAATACCTCAATAAAATGATCTAAAAGAATGTCCAAATCATCTTTTCTTTCCCGTAAGGGTTTTACAAAAATTGGAATTACATTTAAACGATAATAAAGGTCGTCCCTAAAAGATCCCTCTTGGACCATTTTATCTAAAGATTTGTTAGTAGCTGCCACTACCCTTGTATCTGTTTTTACTTTTGTGCCACCCACTTTTTCAAACTCTTTGAACTGTAAAACTCTTAAAAGCTTAGCCTGCATGCTTAAGGACAGTTCAGCTATCTCATCAAGGAAAATAGTACCTCTCTGAGCAGCTTCAAACTTACCTATCTTACCTTTTTTTGATGCTCCTGTGAAAGAATGCGAATCATAGCCAAAAAGTTCGCTTTCCAGCAAATTTTCAGGTATAGCTGCACAGTTAACTTCAATAAAAGGACCTGAAGCCCTGTTGCTGGACTCATGTATCGCCTCAGCAATCATTTGTTTTCCAACTCCGCTTTCACCGTAAATCAGCACCGTTGAATCTGTTTTCGCTGTGGCTGCAGCTTTATTGAGCGTTTTTACAAAATAAACATTATTGCCTATTATTTTTTGCATTGATTTATGCAGCAACCTTTTGGGTTTAAATTTAATTTCTACTTTCTGTTCACTCTTTTTCTCCCTGAAGTCTTGCACTAACTTATATATCTCTTCTATACATTTAAATTTTCCGATTCCTATTGCTCCTGCAAATGAACCGTTTTCCCAGAACGGTATTACTGAAAAATTTACTACATTACGATTAATTCTAAAAGGAATATTCCTGATACGATCTTCGCTATGGAGATCATGACACAGATTTTTATTTTCTATAAAGACTTCATCGATGACTTTATTGTCCTCTCCACATTGTAAAACATTTTGACAGCTAGTATTAAGAAATACAATCTCACATTTTTCATTGATCGCGAATATTGGGTCCAGGATATGGTTTAAAACTGTCAACATTAGTTCTTCATCAAATAGTGTAAGGTTTAACTGCTTTAGCACATTACCGATTTCAGCTTTATTCATTATTATCAACTCACTTTTTTTAAGGATATTAACAAATTATTTTAAAACCGGAACACGTCAAATATCAGAAGGTTGAATATTATCAGTCCTGTGTTTAACTTATAGACAATAATATAGTTCATATTTTATACAATAATTCTATTATTGTAAAGACTATTTAAAATTTTGCAGTTTTTCGCACAACTTTTTTCTTAATTTGGATATGGCATATATTTTGCATTAATATAGGGTTCAATATATCTTTTTTAAAAGTGAGGAGTTGTTAATGTGTGCAAATTTTGTGTAACACATGGTGATGGCAAGGTTTGGTATAAGAACGCAATGAATTACTCGCGTCAAATGTATAAGCTGAAAAAAGGGAAAAGCGAAAAAATCCTCCTTAACCGTGATCCGGAAGGGGCAGCAGGACTTATCATCGCCGAAGCAATAGAGGCAAGAGGGCTTGATCCTGAAAACTTCCCCCGTCTGCAGCATATGGCAAACAAGGTTGCTCAGGAGATGATTGCCGGTCAGGTTGTAACCCTGGAAGACGCCATGACCATGGTGGAGCTGGCTTCCCCCATAGCTTTAATGGCATGTGTATGTCGTAAGATTACCCGGGGTAGGGTGGAAGATAACGAGGATGCTTACACCTGCATGGGCTTGGGCATTGGGATGTTTAAATGGGATCGCTGGCCTGAACGCTATAAAGGTGGTGTTCAGTTCATAGAGGTTGAAGAGGCAAAGCAATGGCTTAGAAGGTGGTATGACAAAGGAATGGTGCCTTCTCTGATGACTCACGGCACTCCCTATATCGGTGGGCTCTGTATGTGCGATTACCCCGATTGTCTGGCCATCCGCTACCGCCTTGATTATGGTATAAACCAATTATATAAAGGTGAGTATGTGGCCGCTGTAGATTACAGCAAATGTTTCGGTTGCAAAGAATGTGTAAGCCTTTGCCAGTTTGGAGCAATTAAATATAATATTACTATTGATAAAACCAACATTGATCAGATGCGCTGTTTTGGTTGTGGGGTTTGCCGTGTAAACTGCGAAACTGATGCGATAACCATGGTTGAACGTAGAACATTACCAGGACTAAGGGAGGTATGGTGACAATGACAGTTAACCCTGAGATTCTTCAGCCGGGTCCAAAGATGGAAGTAGATTACAAGAAGTGTAACACGCCAATGACCTGTAAGAAATGTCTTGAACTCTGTCCCCAGGCTGTATTTGCTGTTGATACTATTAAGTATATTAAATTTACAGAAACAGATATCAATGAACCAGACGCCTACAAAATTATACCCAGGCATAGCGATAAGTGCTCTGGTTGTATGGATTGTATAAAAGTTTGCCCGCAAGATGCTATTAATATTGATTTTAAAGGAGTGAACACAGCGTGAGCGAACAGTTGTCATATGATCTTAACCGGGATATGATTAAAATTATTGAAGAAGAATTTAAAGCTTCGGAAGTGATTGAAAAATTTGCAGAAGGACTACAAACAGCAGGTGGAGCAGATGCATATGGAAAAAACTTTTTTTCTGATTACGGTAAGTCCTGGGGTAACAGAGTTTTAGAACTGGGAGAAACATACTCTGATCAGACATACGAAAACTTGAAGAAAATTGCCCAAAAAGTAAAACGCGTTATTTTTCCTCACATACCACAGCGTTTTATTGAAATCGGTTATCTTGCCACACAGCCTTTTGAAGCCCTGGATGTAAAACAGAACAACCATTTTGCCTTTATTTTCAGTGTAGATGAATGTGCAATATTCAACTCCCTTAAGGAAAAATGCGGACACGAGGTTACTGACCTTATGTTTTGTAAACATGCCTGCCTGAGTTTTAATTCCACAGTCTATAAAGCTTTTGATCTAGAGGTGGAACTTAAAATGACTGCATCAATGCCGGATGATTGCTTTTGCCGTTTTGAGGCAGTAAACCTTAAACCCGGGAATTAAAAGTTTCTTTGGCATGAAAAAAGTATCTTGCCGGGGTTCCTCAAATACCAGGACTCCCCCTAACTGAACTAAAATATATTTTATTGAAAGAGGACAGCTATGAAAATAACAAATATCCTTATTGCAAACAGGGGTGAGATAGCAATCCGAATAGCCCGTGCCGCAGCGGACCTAGGCATTCGGACAGTTGCTGTGCATTCAGCTGATGACTCCAAATCATTGCATATTCGTGCTGCTGACCAGGTTTGTGCTTTGAAAGGTACGGGAGCTGCTGCATACCTGAATATAGAGCAAATCATCTCAGTTGCCAGGGCAGCTGGCTGCGATGCTATTCACCCCGGTTATGGGTTTTTAAGTGAAAATGCGGTTTTTGCCCGTCGTTGTGCAGAAGAGGGAATAACATTCATAGGCCCGAAACCTGATGTGCTTGAACTGTTTGGTGACAAGATCAGGGCGCGCGCACTCGCAAAACAGTGTGGTGTACCCTTACTCCCAGGTACCCACCGAGCAACCAGTCTTCAGGAAGCCAAAGATTTCTTTTTATCACTCGGGGAAAATGCGGCAGTCATGATCAAAGCAGTAATTGGTGGGGGCGGGCGAGGAATGCGTCCTGTTTACAATCTTTCCGATCTTGATGAGGCCTATGAACGCTGTCAGTCCGAAGCACAGACTGCATTCGGCCATAATCATGTTTACATCGAGCAACTCATTTGCAATCTGAGACACATTGAGGTTCAGATTATCGGTGACGGAAAACAGGTGGTCCATCTCGGAGAACGAGACTGCACCATGCAACGGCGCAATCAAAAACTCATCGAGATAGCACCATGCCCTACTCTTTCTCCAAAACTTATCAACAAAATCACTGAAGCAGCCCTACATCTGGCACAGGAATCCCGCTTTGACAGTCTTGGCACCATGGAATTCCTTGTATATAAAGATGTCCAAGGTGAAGAGGCATTTGCATTTATAGAAACTAACCCCAGGCTCCAGGTAGAACACACAGTAACCGAAGAGGTTACCGGTGTCGACCTGGTGAGAACCCAAATTGAAATAGCAGCCGGAAAATCTCTGGCAGACCTCGGCCTGACTGAAAACGCAGCGTACCCCCGTAGCCGTGCTATGGAGTTGCGCATTAATATGGAGACAATTGATGCCACCGGAAGCGCATATCCCACAAGTGGTACCATCAGTGTTTATGAGGCCCCACTTGGACCGGGCATCCGGGTAGATGGATACGGTTACAGCGGCTACACTACCAATCCTTCATTTGATTCATTACTGGCCAAGCTAATCGTTACCTCAGACTCACCAAGGTATATTGATTTAGTTGCAAAAGCCTACCGAGCACTAAGCGAGTTCCGGGTTGAGGGTGTTGCAACCAATATCCCTTTCTTACTTAACCTTTTACGCAGACCCGAGGTCGCTCAAAACACTTTTAATACCCGCTTTATTGAAGAAAATGCAGCTGAACTGGTATCATCCATAGAACCGCACAGGAAAGGCTACTTTGATTATAGCCCTCCCGCAAAAATACTATCAATTAAAACATCTCAGGATGCACCGGAAGGCTCTGTTCCGGTTAAAACACCAATCCAGGGTTGCATTGTCAGTATAAATATAGGGGACGGTGACCCTGTGGCTGTAGGACAGACAATTGCAATAATAGAGGCTATGAAGATGGAGCACGAAATCAAGGCGGACCAAAGCGGCTATGTTTACACTGTCTGCGCGACGTTAGGTGAAGTTGTCCCCGCAGGTGCTCCGATCTGCTTCCTTAATAAAGCCGAAATTGATTGTGCATCCACGGCCGCTGACAGGGATATCGACCTTGATGAAATCCGTCCAGACCTTGCTGAAGTGATAGCGCGGCACGCAGTCGGTCTGGACATTAATCGTCCCGAGGCTGTTGCCAGCCGCCATCAGAAAGGCCTGCGTACCATCAGGGAAAACATCGAAGACTTGTGTGATCCAGACAGCTTCATCGAATACGGAGCACTTGCCATTGCTGCGCAACGTTCGCGTAGGTCGATCGAAGAACTTATTAAAAAGACGCCGGCCGACGGCTTGATTGCCGGTATCGGTTCGGTTAACAGTTCACTCTTCGGAGACGAAAAGTCCCGCTGTATGATTATTGCCTATGATTATACAGTATTGGCCGGTACACAAGGATTGTTCGGACACAAAAAGAAAGACCGCATGCTGGGTATAGCACACGAGTGGCGGTTACCTACCATTTTTTTTGCGGAAGGTGGCGGAGGGAGGCCAGGTGATATTGATGCACCTGCAGTAGCAGGCCTTGATTTGACCACTTTCGCCCGTTTTGGAGGTTTAAGCGGTAAAGTCCCGTTGATAGGTGTTGTATCAGGGTATTGCTTCGCAGGTAATGCCGCGCTACTTGGCTGTTGCGATGTGATTATTGCTACCATGAATTCCAATATCGGCATGGGTGGTCCGGCGATGATTGAAGGCGGGGGATTAGGTGTAGTAAGGCCGGAGGAAATTGGTCCCATTGATGTGCAAACAAAAAACGGCGTTGTAGATATAGTAGTAGAGGATGAAACAGAAGCTGTAGCGGTGGCAAAAAAGTACATCTCATATTTCCAGGGACCTACGAACCAGTGGGAGTCCGCAGACCAGCGCATTCTTCGTCGGCTGATCCCTGAAAACCGCCTGCGAGTTTACAATATTAGAGCTGTACTTGAAGCGCTTGCCGACACCGAATCTGTGCTGGAATTGCGGCCCCATTACGGCTTAGGTATGATCACTGCGTTGATAAGAATTGAAGGCAAGCCGTTTGGTGTAATTGCAAATAATCCAAAACACCTCTCCGGAGCTATCGCAGCTGACGATGCAGATAAAGCCGCCCGCTTCTGGCAGCTTTGTGACGCTCATAATCTGCCGATTATCTCCCTGGTGGATACCCCGGGATTCATGGTCGGACCTGAGGTAGAAACTCACGCTCAGGTTCGGCATGTATGTCGCATGTTCGTTGTCGGATCACACTTATCAGTGCCTTTCTTTACCGTCATTCTGCGCAAAGCGTATGGCCTCGGAGCACAAGCAATGGTATGCGGTAGTTTCCACAGTTCGTTTTTTACGGCTGCCTGGCCATCCGCAGAATTCGGCCCTATGGGGCTGGAAGGGGCAGCCAAGCATGCATACAGAAGAGAACTTGCAGAAATCGAAGACCCGGCTGCGCGTGATGCTGCTTTTAAAAGCTATGTTGATGAATTTTACAAGGCGGGAAAAGCCACAAATATGGCCTCTTATTTTGAAATCGATTCAGTTATTGATCCTGCAGATACTAGAAAGTGGCTTGTGCGTGGGTTAAAGTCAGTCCAGATAGATACTAAAAATAAGAAGGAACGATTTATAGATACCTGGTAAACGACAGTCTGCACTTATTATTAAAACTACTATTGTCCAGGGTACCTTCCCAATTGTTCTTTTTTCTTCGCTATTACTAAATACTGTTTCAAAATTTGCCACCGGTGCTACAGTACCGGTGGTTGTTTTTTATTAACTTCTTCTAAACATAGGCACCCTGCCAAATGAATCAGTTGACAGGGTACCTGTTAAATAAAACTTTCTACTTATGCTTAAAATCAGCTTTGCGCTTTTCAAGGAATGCGGCCACGCCTTCCTGCACATCTTCTGTCCGGAAAACACGCTCAAACAAGTCGGCCTCTATCTTTAAACCTTCATCCAGGGACACTTCCAGCCCACGGTCTACACATTCTTTAATCAGCCTGATGGAAACGGCGGGCTGCCCGGCAATCTTGGCAGCGACCTTTTTAGCCTCCTCCAGAGCCTGGCCGGCGGGAACAACAAAATTGATTAGTCCAATTCGTAACGCCTCGGCGGCTGGAATAAATTCTCCAAAAAACATCAGTTCTTTGGCCTTTATTTCTCCTACCCGCCTAGGCAGCCGCTGAGTACCGCCGCCGCCGGGGAATAACCCCAGTTTTATCTCCGGCAGGCCAAACTGGGCGGTTTCAGCCGCCACACAGAGGTCTCCGCACATCATCAGCTCAGTGCCTCCTCCAAGGGCCATCCCTTGTACAGCGACCACTATAGGCTTGGGGAAATAGTCAAGGTAGTTGAAAATAGCGTGACCTGCATTTGTATTTTCGGCCACAAAACCGGACCTGCTTTTCAAAAGCTCGGGAAACTGTGAAATGTCCGCCCCTGCCATGAAAAACTTTTCGCCGGCTCCTGCCAGTACTACCGCCCTGATATCATCAACCGTCTCTATTTCTTTGAAGCACTCGTAGATTTGCTGTGCCACCACATTGCTCAGGGCATTGGCAGGAGGATTGTTAATTGTAACAATTGCGATGTTCCCCTCTTGCTCCCAGGTCACCTTACTACTCATTTCATTACCATCCTTCCTATTTTTAATTGCCGCAGAACCTCTGCCATTCAACTCCGCTTACTTCCTTCTGCTGCTCAAAATACGTTGAATCTTGCCCGCAGGTAGCGCACCGGCTCCTCTGCAAAAGCGCCTGCTGCCCCCAGGTCCAGCTTAATGAACATACCCTTACTGGCCATACTCTCCTCCTCCAGTAATTAAAATTACACACCATTTGGTCAAGCCTATTTGCTGCTGCAGGCAACTTTAAGCTCGCAGTAATCATCACCGTCTGCCAGCACTTTGGGGAAGGCAAGAGTGAGATTTGAGAAGTTGCTCACCATACCCAGGTCGCCGAAGCGTGCCAGGCGGCAGAGACGTGAAATTTCTTCGGCGCCAAGGCCCCGTTTTTGCCAGGCATCCACCAGGGCGCAGTGGTGGAAGCGGAGAACGCTTTCTTGTGGGGATTGGGCGACCTTTTCCATGGCAAAAGCGCCGCAGCCGTAGCCTGAGAACAGTGCGTCCACAAAATCGGATGCGTTTTCTATTTTACCGAGGCGCCGGCCTTTTTCTACACCAAATTGAGTGATTGCTTTCTCGGCCAGTTTTTCGCCGTCAATTCCCATCTCTTCTGCGTTTTTCAGCAGCAGATAAAACCACGTTGCCCTGTCGCCGATTGCCGCACGGTAAGCTTTAGTTACTTCGGAGGTATCTTTGTTATTCATTATCAGCCCTCCCTGATTTAATAATTATTGTATGGCCTGTTTAAAAGCCCATATCCTCCCCGACAATTAAAACATGCATTTCTATACTGCTGGGAGCGCGTTCAATTATGGTAGTTACATTACACATACGTTCTTCTGTCTTACAGTCATGGCATTTCCCTGTTTTAGCACACGGTGTGGCCCTGTTCAGCCTGCGGGCATTTAAGGGGCAGGCGACTTCCTTGATGCGTTTCAGGGCACTGTCAACATCCTTGACTATTTTATTCTTCCCGGTAACAATCACTGCTTTCTTCGGGCCATAAACCATGGAAACCACCCTGTTGCCGGTACCGTCAATATTAACTAACACACCGTCTTCTGTTATAGCATTTGTGCTGCATAAATAAACGTCAGCTGTCAGCGCGCGGCGCCGCTCGGCATCAGCTTCTTCTTTTGGCACACGCCAGTGCCAGTAAACTTCACAGCCTTTTTCTTTAAGCGTTTCTTCAATGCCAAGCTCTTGTATGGTAACTGACCCCCCGATGCCGACATTGCTATCTGCAGGAATCATGCTTAAAACCTTTTCTGCAGCCTCTGTACGATTTGCAGCAAAAGTACAAGATATTCTCTTTCTCTCCAGTGCCGACATGAGTTCTTGAATTTGTTCATCCATCTTATATCTTCCTTTCATAAAAAGACTACCTATTATATTCGTCATTCCCCGGTGATATCCTACAGTTGCAGCTTACTTTCTCTAATCTTCCCACAGCTTTAGCTGTTCTGCTGCGGCAGCGCATTCATATTGCGCCGGATAAAAAATCCTCTTTATCTCAGCGCGCAGCTCAAGGGGAATCACAGCGATTCTGTGGCGGCGCACATTTATTCTGGCTGCACCGATAAATACCAGTAGTTACACTCAAAGTTTCCAGGGCTTCAGGCAGCAACCCGCGGCTGATGCGGACCATAGCCAGTTTATTGCGGGCAAAGTGGCCTTGGTCGGACTTGTGCACCTCCAGCAGAATTTTTTCAGCTTCTTCAAGCTCTCCCTGCCTAACCTTCTCCAGTGCCTTTTCATAGAGATCAATTAATTCATTCCGGTTCATAAAATTTCCCCCCGTTTCGTCTGCGCCACTATACAGCATTATCAGAAGGACTCCGGAGATGCACCGTGTAGATTTCTATCTATTTATGTAAAATTTGACACAATAAGCTGAAACCCTTTTCAGGCTGTTTAAAAATAATCAAACGCGGTACTGTGAAATACAAACAGTACCGCGCTTGGTTTTGTTTTATCTTCGTAATTTTTAAATCCGCCAATTTCCGGCAGGAAATCAGGACCGTGCCAGCGAAATCGTTTGCGCAGTTAGTTTGGAGGTTAATGATGAACTCTGACAATATAAATGCAAAATTTGCAGTTCTGCTGGCAGTGACGGCGGTGTCAACTTCAGCTTTGTTTATCCGTCTCAGCCAGGCGCCGTCTGCAGCAATGGCGGCAAACAGGCTGCTGCTGACACTGGTTTTTCTTGGCCCGGTGGCAATTTGGCGCTGCGGCCCGGAGATACGTGCCACAAAATACAGGGACAGGGCTGTTGCCGCCCTGGCCGGCGCCTGCCTGGGCCTGCACTTTCTGATGTGGTTTTCCTCACTGCGCTTTACCGGCGTTGCTGCTTCGGTGGTACTGGTCTCCACCCACCCGCTCTTTATCCTTGCCTACACCCGTTTTTATGACCGCAAGACCATCGGCCCGGCCAAACTGGCAGGGACATTGTTTGCGCTGGCGGGAATTGTGGTTATCGCCTTGGGTGACCGGCACGGTCAAACCGCCCTCTTTGGCAACCTGCTTGCACTGGGCGGTGCTGTTGCCGTATCCGGCTATTTTCTCTTAGGCAGGCAGGCGCGCAAAAACATGAGCAATCTAAACTATGTAACTCACACCTACCTGGCGGCCTGGCTCGTTTTAGCGGCCGCATCGTATGCCGGCGGTGCGCCGCTTTTTGCCTACCCGCCGCGGGAATGGCTGATTTTTCTGGCTCTCGCCCTCTTTCCCACCATCCTCGGCCATACCGTCTTTAACTGGGCCCTGGCCCGTGTGGATGTCTCCTTTGTCTCAGTGATGATTCTTGGTGAACCGGTGGGCGCTACACTGCTGGCCTACCTGTTCCTGCATGAAATCCCGCCCGCCGGGCATGTCCTTGGCGGTATTCTCATACTGGCAGGACTGTTTGTCTTCGTCCGGGGGTCAGGCTCGGCTATTCAGGGTTAGCGAAGTAAGCACTCTAAAATTCGCAAGACTTAACCGTCCTTGGAAACGGGATCACATCCCTGATGTTGCTTATCCCTGTAACATACATGATAGCCCTTTCAAAACCCAGTCCAAAACCGGCATGCTTTACTCCGCCGTATTTTCTTAAATCCATATACCACCATAAATCCTTCTCGTCAATCTCGGACTCTTTCATCCTTTGCGCCAGCACATCCGCTCTTTCTTCTCTCTGGCTGCCGCCTATTATTTCCCCCACTCCCGGTACCAGCAAATCCATGGCGGCAACAGTTTTCCCATCATCATTGAGCCTCATATAGAAGGCTTTTATCTCCCTTGGGTAGTCCGTTACAAACACCGGTTTGTTAAACACCTTCTCAGTCAGATACCTTTCATGCTCGGTCTGCAGGTCTTTACCCCAGGCCACGGGATACTCGAATTTTTCCCCGGATTCTTGAAGTGTTTCCACAGCCTTTGTATAGGTTATATGGGCGAATTGTGAATTTACAATCTTCTCTAATTTTTCCTTTAGCCCCTTCTCCACAAATTCATTGAAAAATTCAATTTCTTCCCCGGCGTTCGTTAACACATAACTTATTATATATTTCATCATCTCTTCCGCCAGGCTCATATTGTCCTTAAGGTCGGCAAAAGCTATCTCGGGCTCTATCATCCAGAATTCCGCAGCATGCCTGGCTGTATTGGAATTCTCCGCCCGGAAAGTGGGGCCGAAAGTGTACACATCTTTAAAGGCAAGGGCATATGCTTCTGCTTCCAGCTGGCCGCTCACAGTGAGATTTGTTCTCCTGCCAAAAAAATCCTGGGTGAAATCAACTGCGCCCTCCGTGAGCGGTGGGTTTTTGGCGTCCAACACAGTTATTCTGAACATTTCTCCCGCGCCTTCCGCATCGTTGGCAGTGATTATGGGTGAATGAAGATTGATAAAACCCTTTTCCTGAAAAAACTTATGAATGGAAAAAGATACCAGAGACCGTACCCTGAATACCGCATTAAACAGATTCGTCCTCGGACGCAGATGTGCCACTTCTCTTAAGAATTCCCTGGTATGCCTTTTTGGCTGGATAGGGTAGTCCTCCGGAGAATCACCCTCCAGGATTACTCCCTTTGCCTTTATTTCAAAAGGCTGTCTGGCCTGAGGAGTTTGAACCAAAATTCCGCTTATTCTCACCGCAGAGCCTGCTCTGAACTTGGCCACCTGGTCAAAGTTCGTCACAGTCTCCTTTTCGTACACCACCTGGATACTGTTAAAATGAGTGCCGTCGTTCAGTGAAATGAAACCAAAGGATTTCTGGTCACGATTGCTTCTTATCCACCCTTCCACTTCCACTTCTTTATCGGCATACCTGCCTGTATCCCTTACAAGCTGTCTTACCACTACTTTTTCCATATCCAATCGCCTGCCTTTTTTGGTTTTTATATCCGAAAATCTCAGCAGTTGTCAATTATTATACCAGCAAACAGCCATTCCATTCATAATCAGACTTAACGCCTTACACTGTATCCCGCGGCCGCCTTGTCCTGATGATTAACACTGCAGCAGGGACAAGCACGATAAAACCAATTGCCGCAAAAGCTGAGGGCAGTTCTATCCACCTGCTGGCAGCACCGACCAGCAAGGATGCTGCAGCAACTGACACATCGATGGCGCTCTCCTGGACACTCAAAACAGCAGCCCTCACTCTTTGGTCTGTGACGTCTATCAGCCAGGCAATAAAAACAAGATATGCACCTGACAGGCCATACCCGGCAACCATACTGCCGGGTATTAGCATTACAGAAGTGTAAGGAGCAAAAAAGAGGGAGATTGTCCCCACACCCAGCAGCGCCAATGCCGGCCAAGCCACTGATGCTCGCGAGAAGCGGTCGGATAGATAGCCGGTACTTAAATTAGCGGCGATACCCCCCACTCCAAAGTAAACAAAATATATCCCCGGGTTTCCTATTTTCCCAATCTGTGAAATAAGCACAATGGCAAAAGTCAGGATTGCACCATAGCCAAGGGACGCCAGAGCAATCCCTGATAATACCGTACAGACATTGCTTTTAGCTAAAACCAAGCGGAGAATTGCCAGTGAGCCGGATTGGTCATCAGCAGGCAGGATAGGTGTATTCACAAAGGCTATCAGTGCAAAAGATAAAAAACCAATCATGATGCTGACCAGAAACAAAACTCTAAACCCGGCCGTATTAATAATGAAGAAAGCTGTGGGAGGTCCAAATAAAAGGGCCAGTGTTATGAGCATACGGTATAAGCCAAGGAACGTCCCGGTTTTCCCGTCGGGAGCCATATCTGCCGCCAGCGAACTCCCGCTTGACAGGAAAGCAGCGGCGCCTATGGCCTGGTAAATCCTGGCGGGGACCAACAGCCACATACTTGTGTGCAAGAGCAATATTACCGGCGTTGTGGCAAATACAAATGAGCCAATGAGCAAAAGAAGCTTCCTGCCCTTTTTGTCCGCCAGGGGCCCGAAATAAAAACGCAAAAGCACCGACGCCAGAAAGAAAACTGTGTTCTGCAGCCCGGACTGAAATTCAGTCCCGCCAATCTGCAGCACATAATAGGGGAGTATTGTCAGCGACACAAAAAAGTTGATAAACACCAAAAATGCACCGCTTAAAAACAATGCCCAGTTTCCTATACCGGAAACAAACTGCTCCGGTGGCAGATAAATATCACTCTTTTTACGGTAAAACATAATCATCTTCTCACCATCTGTCTGTGCTTTCGTATTGCCTTTCAACCCTAAACCCTGTTAAAATTTGGACACTTTTTAATTATAATATTTAAGTCCATAAAAAGAAAGGCCGGAGGAAGGGTCAGGCTTGACAGATCGCGTTAACCGCTACCACGACAGCCAGCAAATAAAAGAAATGCCTGACGGGAGCCTTGAAGTTTCCTTCCTGCTATCCGGCGCCCAGGAAATGATTCCCTGGCTTATGACCTGGGGAAGCACAATCGAACCGCTGGAGCCACAGTGGTTGCGGCAGGCGCTGGCAGAACAACTGGCTAAAGCGCTGGAAATCTATCATACCTAGCCCTCTTTCCGGCAAACACATATTCCTATATTAAAAAGTGCACTTACACAGTTGAACAGATTTCATTTAACCGTGATAGGTGCATTTTTGCGGCAAAAATGCTCTTATCACTATATTCGCTAAGTACCTTATTTTTCCTGTATGTCAATCTGTGCGCAAATGATGGTATAATATCGGAAAACAGTGACAAGAAGAGAGAAGGTTGAAAAATGAATCACGATCTTAAAGAAGTGGCCCGTATCCTGGAGGAGTATATAAGGCCGCAGACTCATCCTCTGGCAGTTAAAATGGCAGTCGCCGGGGAGGAATTACCTCCAAAGACATGATATTTACAATCCCAGGCAGCCAAATTGAAAATGTGATGACAGGCCTGGTTGAAACTCATAAAAAAGGGGTTCGCTACCCCATTCCCGCCATGCTGAATTATGAGGTTACCTATCCGCCTAAATATATGGAACTCAAAAAGTTTTGGTGCACAGAAGATTAAAAGCCGGCCGCCATGGTCGTAGTCAGAGCGGCATTAAAATAAATAATTGACAGGAGGAAAAAATGACGATAACATACCAGGAAATAAAAGATAATGACGAAAATCGCCGGTTTTATGCATGATACCGGCAATATAATAAGCCGGTCCGGGCATGCCCAATCGGGAGCAATACTGGCATTTAATATCCTTACCCGTTTGGGGATGGCTCCACAGGAAATCTCACAGGTTGTTTCAGCCATCGGCAATCATGACGAGAACAGCGGCTCCCCCGTTAATCCCGTCTCCGCGGCACTGGTCCTGGCCGATAAGAGTGATGTCCGCCGGAGCCGTGTCAGAAACGATGACTTTGCAGCCTTTGATATCCATGACCGTGTCAATTATGCTGTAGAGGAATCAGTGCTGAAAATAGACGGAGAGCAAAAGATACTCACCCTATCACTACAAATCGACACCATGATTTCATCCAAAATGGAGTATTTTGAAATCTTCCTCACCCGCATGATGATGTGCAGAAAAGCTGCCGATTACCTGGGCGGAACATTTGAACTGATCATGAATAACACAAAGATGGTGTAACAGAAAAACATGCCGGCTCAAATCAGCCGGCATGCCTGACATAGTATGTTTTTAAAGGCCACTGTCATCAAAGCCATCGAGCCACTGTGCGATTTGACCCGCCACCGCTTTTACACAGCCTGGCTCAAACGGGGAAATGAGGCCGGACAATTTTATCAGCTCAACAAAAGACAGGCTGCCTCCGGCACGGCACAGCTTCAGGTAGTCAGACCAGGCTGAATTTCTGCACTCATCGTATCTTTTCCAAAACTGAAATGCGCAGATCTGCGCCAGAGCATAATCAATATAGTAAAATGGAGACTTGTAAATATGGCTTTGCTGCTGCCAGTAACCGCCTTTTTCCAGGTAGTCGCTATCTTCATAATTCAGGTGGGGCAGATATTTTTTTTCTGTCTCGCGCCAGAATTTCTTTCTTTGCGCCGGCGTGGCTTCATGGTCATTATAAACAAGGTGCTGGAATTCATCCACTGCCGCTTCATAGGCGACATAGAAAAGGGAGTCGCTAAGGTGGAAAAACTTGTATTTGCCTGCTCCTGGCCCGAAAAAGAGCTCCATCCACGGCCATGCAAAGAGCTCCATACTCATGGAGTGTATCTCACAGGCCTCATATGTGGGGAAAGAATACTCGGGCAGCGTCAGGTGCCTGCTTTGATAAAGCTGAAACGCGTGGCCTGCTTCATGGGTTAAAACATCCACATCGCCGGAGGTGCCGTTGAAATTGGAAAAAATAAAAGGCGCCTGATGCTTTGCTATATAGTTGCAGTATCCGCCTGCTGCCTTGCCTTTTTTGCTTACCAGATCCATCAGGCCTTTTTCATTCATGTATGTAAAAAAGGCACCCGTCTCCGGGGAAAGTTCGCTGTACATACGCGCCCCCTGATTTACAATCCAGTCCGGCGGCCCCTGGGGCCGCGCATTGCCTGTCTTAAAATAAAAATTATTGTCATAGTAGTGCAGAGTATCAACGCCTATCCTGGTACGCTGGCGGGCCTTTAACGAGGAAGCAAGCGGAACTATAAAATCAAGTACCTGCTGCCGGAATCCGGCCACCATGGCCGCATTGTAGTCGGAGCGGTTGAGGCGCATATAGGCCAGTTCCACAAAATTATTAAAGCCCAACTTGCGGGCAATGGTTGTCCTTACCCTGACAAGCTCGTCATAAATCCTGTCAAGCTCCTCTTCGTTACTGCTGAGAAAACCATACCTGGCCTCGTGCGCCTCTTTTCTCGTCAACCTGTGGGGCGAAAGCTGAAAGGGTATCAGCTGCTCAAGATTTCTCTCTTCGCCGGCAAAGTTAATACTTGCCGCGGCTATCAGTTTTGTGTATTCACTGGCCAGAGCGTTCTCTTTCTGCAGGTCGTTTATCACTCCAGGCGAAATAGTTTTTTGTGCCAGCTCTGCAATTCGAAACAGCTGGCTGCCCCATTTTTCCTCAAGCTCTTTCCTGTGTGTTGCGCCAAGCAAAGCTCTGTAATAACCGGAGACCAGCTCAAGGTATACAGGCTCAGTCTGGTCGGAATAATCCTGTTCATCTTTGTAGAAGCTGTCCTCAGTATTTATGGTGTGGCGAATCTGGGCCAGCACCATCATCGATTCATACTCGCTTCTCAGACTATTGAGAGCAGTCATGGCCTCATCCTGAGCTGCAAAACTCTGTGCTGTCGAAAAGCTGCGCAGAAGGTACTCAAACTCCGACTTAAACGTTGCCATATCAGGCCTTTGATACTGGAGTTGCTCAAACTTAATGCTCCTCACCTCCCAACATTTTAATGGTTAATTAGACGCTCCTGAGAAAAGGAGTATTGAACAACACTCTTACTCTCCGGATCAACACATCACCTTCTTACTTATTATGACTATAATCATAGGACAAAATAGGTATCATGTCAATTTATGTTAGCTATAATTCCGTCAATCCCATATATGTCTCGCTTTAGATTTACTGTAATATTCGCTAAATCCTGGGGTTTTCCTACAGATAAAGGAATAAATTTAAATAACCCGAAAATGGCACAAAAAGGGGACACCACCAGTGTCCCTTTCAATATTATAGTCACAAATCTATTGAATTTTCGCCAGAACCTGCTTACTGATTAGTCACCTTCCGTCTGCTAAACCTCAACTGTCCAGCCAAATTCATCTTTTATCTTTCCTCTTTGTATGCCGGTGATTGCATCATAAAGTTTACGGGAAATTTCTCCAATCTCATTATTATTTATCGTAATAATTTGGTCCTTCCAGCAGAGTTCTCCCACAGGAGAAATAACAGCTGCTGTTCCTGTGGCAAATACTTCTCCCAATTTCCCTGCAGCGTGTGCATCATATACATCCTGAATGGTAAACCGTTTTTCTGTTATTTTAATACCCCAATGCTTGAGTAACAGAATCACAGAATCTCTGGTTATCCCCGGCAAAATCGTACCTGTAAGCGGTGACGTGACAATCTCTCCATCTATTTGAAAGAAAGCATTGGACGTTCCGATCTCTTCTACATATTTTCTTTCCACACCATCAAGCCACAGCACCTGACTATATCCTTTTTTATTTGCTTCTTCCAGAGATTTTACGCTGGCTGCATAGTTTCCCCCTACCTTGGCAAATCCGGTTCCGCCGACCACAGCTCTTACATATTTATCTTCTACAAGTATTTTAGTAGGACTGAGCCCGCCTTTATAATAATCACCTACAGGTGAAAGAATTATATAAAATTTAAAAGTTTGTGAAGGGCGCAGGCCTAAATAAGTGTCAGTTGCTATGATAAAAGGCCTGATATACAAAGATGTGCCTTCAGCTTCAGGTATCCAGTCCTGGTCTGTTTCCACAATTTTTTTTATCGCTTCAACCATCAATGTTTCATCAATTTCCGGAATGCACATTCTTTCATTTGTCACATTGGTTCTCTCTGCATTTTTTTCCGGCCTGAACAATAGGACCCTGCCATCTTCTGCTCTATAGGCTTTTAATCCTTCAAACATAGCTTGTGCATAATGAAGTACTGCTACCGAAGGGTCAAGTACAAGAGGTGCGTAAGGCACTATCTTACCATCATGCCAACCTTTTTCAGTATTATAACTCATTTCAAACATGTGGTCAGAAAATGTGGCTCCAAAAACAAGATTGTTTGGATCCGGTTTCTGTTTTGGATTTGTTGTCCTGTTTACCGGAAAACTGTATTGCATAACAATTCACCCTTTCATATGTCACTGGCAGTAAGATAGTAATTTTCCCAAAATTAGTAATAGTAAGATAATTGAAGATTAATTATATACTGCCAGAAATATTCGCCACGATGTTGATAATTTCCTACATTATTGTAGAAAAAAATATATTATTTCCTTTTACTTAAAAAGTTTGCGCAGCGCTCGCCCCGTCGCCTTGCCGGCTACCCTTCTGCCCGCCCTTTTTGCCATCTTCTTCGGGCTGCCGCTTGAAACAGCGCTCACATCCCCAAGCAGCCTCGCCAGCTTGTACAAGAAGCCGCGCGTCTTGTTGATGCTCATCACAACACCTCCTCAAAAGATTAGTACACCGATTCAGGATTCAGGACAAAGAATGCTCATCCCTCAAATTATCATTTATTTTGACACAGACATGAAAAACCCTTCTTCATGCTTTATAAAAGAAAAGAATTCACCGTCGATGAATTCTTTTCTTATTCACAGCGTTATCTTTTTTTCCGCTGCTGGAAGCTCTGGTTTTTCATGTTCTTTCTTGAAACCGGACTATACGTCATCTCTTCCATGATGCAAAAGTCTTCGCTCAAAGCACTGGTCAATTTTATGACCAGTGCTTTTTGGTAGATTATCAGTATCTCCTTTTTCTCGAAATGTTGGTTACCTTTTTAAGCTGAACTCTACAGTTTTATTAGACCATAAAGTGCACAAGCTTCGGCGTAAACACCTTACCCTGTACATTTACACGGATGGAGAAACCCCGTGAGCCCGTCCCGTTTAGCGGCAGATAACCCGCCTTGTGGACAAATTCAAACAAGGACGCATAAAATGCCAGCAGCGTCCAACCACTTTCATTCTCCGCTAGAATAAACTGAGCCGGCACTTCCTTATATTAGCTAACACCTGTCACATGAATCTGACCTTTATTTATTTTTGTCTGCTTCATTTAACCACTCTGCCAACTTGCGGGCTGTGGCCGTATGGTCTTCTTCAGCCATGTTTCGCATGTAGTTCAAATCCAGGGAGGCATAGTGTACTTTTAGCATACGCAGCCCCCACTCACAATCGGATGTCGAGTGCCAGTGAACACAGGCACGGAGTCGGTCGAGGATAATATCTTCGATGCCGATAACATAGAGGTGCCTCCCGCTTGGCAGATGGATTTTAATGATTCTTTCCTTGTCTGCACCTTCCAGCACATCACTTGGAATCTCTATTGCCACTTCCAGTTCGGGATGATACCAGTGCCTGCCCTCCTGTAAAAACCCCAACCTGGCAAGAGTTTCCCCCGCCAGTTCACGTCGATGCATTACCAAGTCTATATCTAGAGTTGTGTACTGTCCCCTCGTGTAGACTTCTACAGCAAGGCCCCCCACCACCACAGGCACTATACCATGTGGCTCTATGAGAGCAGTAAAAATAGCAGTCGTTTCGGTCATGATTTCATATCGGCTTTTGCCGGTTAGCCCTATTAGTTCTTTTTTCAATTCTTCAATCGAATTCACAATACCACTCTCTTTTATTAATAATCTTTACTTTGCCTCTGGCGAGGTCATCCTCCCACTTCCGTTTACAGAGAAGGTCCAGAATGTCCTGCTCCTCCTTATCCCGCGGCCGGCGTCTCACAACTTTCCCACGGCGTCCACGGACAAGAGAGCGGTTGGCCGCGGGCATCTTTTCCCGGATTCTCTTTTCTATATCACGGGTCTTCCACTCACGCATAATATCACCTGTCATTCCCTGTTTATGTTAATTCTACCATACCCGGGAGCACAAGTCGAGGGTCTCAGCGGATGGTGCTAAACTGGCCGGGTAACTCCGAACTTAACTTTTTTGGGCACAATCGGCCCCAATATCAGCCGGGTTCAGGTTTTTGTCGGCCAGTATGGCTTCCTGTTCCAGCTTTATGTTTAACTCCAGCATCAGGTCTATAAGACCGAAAAAACATGCGTATTTAGGGTTTTCTCTAAGTTTAATGAGTTTGCTTCTGTATGAAGGGTTTATATTTTCTGTCATGTCCCTGCAGGCAAGCAGGGTTTTCTCATCCATATACACCGGGCATAAAGAAGGCATAACATTTTCACGAAGAAACATAAATATCCTAAATCCACCCCAATCGATATCACCCCAATGCCAAAAAGATACTTGCTGACTCCTGCAAAAGTCGTAGATTTTAGCTAAAAGAAGCCGTTTTCTCGGGCCGGGGAAACCACCCAGATAAATGAGAAGCATATCAGGTGGAAGCCCTTTACGCGTCAGGTAGTGAAAATTAGTCTTATTCTCCACCAAGAGAACTCTTTTTGCCTGTACATCCACTATTTTCAATTCATGTGCAGCCTGCGTATCAAGCACTGCGCCGAAGGCAAAGGGACTCAGGTCAATCTGCCCACCCCCCAAATCTATAACCAGGGGGCCGGATAGAAGCAGCTCTTCGGTTGTTTTTATGATGCCTAGCTCATATAAAATATCCTCATCGGAAAGTTCACTGTCAGTTAGAAAAAAGCATCTGACAATAGCTATCAGGGATGTTTTTACTTTTTTTGCATAAAGCTTGCTGCCGCCTAAGTAACGGATGCTGAATACTCTTTCCAGAATATCCTCATCGCCCTTTTCATCCAATCCCTTTAACGCTTTAAGCAGCAGTTCCAACTCCGGCCTCTCCTTTGGCAGAAGTGCCGGCAAGGTCAATTGCTGTGTTATTTCATCCTGACAATATAGTAAGAATTCTCTGATCCAGTGAGTTTTAATCCTTGAGGCAGCATCCTCAACCAGTCTGTTTACTTCTGCCAATTGGTCCAGTCTTGGGGTCCGGCCAATAGCAGCATAGGCTTCTTCGGTTTTATTAAGGTTGAGGCTGACCCGTTTGAGCAGATTATTTTTTTCCCCGGGTATCCACTCTACAGCAAGAATTCCCTGTTTTTCCAGTTCTTTTACCGTCTGGTGGAGCGCTTCTTTGACCTGGGGCCGGTCGCCTGCAAAATAGGCGGGCACGGTTTTTTTGTTAAATGTAAAGAAAATGCGCCGGTTAACTCTTGCCACGCCATGAAAATGTGCACTGTTCTCATATTTGGATAGCAAATCGTTTAACAACAGGCTTTTGTCATCCATTTTAAGCCCCCATCTCCAGCAGTTCCCTGGGGTCAAAAGCTTTGACAATGGTCGCCTGCTTAATCCTTGTCACACAAAGATTACGATCTACCAGCGGCGCAATATCCCCGATCTTTTCTGTTGGCGCCGACAGGATTACCTGCAGCCCCATTTCACGGATAAGCTTAATACTCTCATGGATACGCTGGTGGTCCATTTTACTGTATGCTTCATCAAAAACTATCAGCCGGAGTGCGTTGGCATCACGATGTCTGACCCGGTACAACTGCAGAAAGGACGCAAGGACCGCGATATAAAAGGGGGTTTGTGTCTCTCCACCCGATTTTTTGGCAAGTACCCGTGACAGACGTGACTCCCTGCCTTCATCATCAATATTAACCATGTCAAAATCCAGGTAGGTACGGTAATCTGTGAATTTCTCCAGATTTCTAGCCAACTGCTGCCGCTGGTCCGCTGTCAGCACACCTTCACCTATATCTACAATCTGCATAAACAGCTCATCTACTGTATCTCCGTGTTGTTCCTGAAAAACGTCTGAGAAAAGGTTGAATCCTTCCAGAAGCATGTCATCGGTAATCATGTCATAAAAGTGCCGGTAGTGTACATTGGGAGCCACAGTAAACTTGTACTGGTCACGCCCAAAAAAGTTATCTTTTATGGCCTTGTTCAAATCTTTGATTTGTTCCACAACCTCATAAATATTAGCGCGCAGTTTACTGATAAAGTCCTCCTGAAACTGCACCTGGGCCCGTTCCCTGGCCTCCCTGATTTTTTCCCGGTATTCCAGCAATAATGTTTCTTTCAGCCTTTTCAGTTCCCCGTCATAAGCGGTGTTCAAAACGGCTGTTACACTAAAAGACCCCTTAAAGTCCCGATTGTAATCATTTCTTAATCCAATGAGCAGGTCCAACTTAGCCAGCTTTTTTGTCTCCGTCCCCTTAATTACTGAGATAAATGCGGCAATAATATTTGCTGCCATCTCTGGTCTTTTATTTCCAGTAATTCAGCAAATATCTTGGGTTTGATCTCCTCATTATATTTTACAGACAGTTCCGCAGCAATTGCCTGCTGCAGTTCAAGGAGCGAAGCAGGGTACGGTTTAATCCCCAGCTTTAAACCCTCAATTTCTGCTGTCAGTTTCTTTACCCGCTGCTCTATTTCATCACTTTTCCTCTCCCCGTCAAAATAAAGCTTACCCAAGCCGTCGGCATATTCTTCCAGGCCTGCTTTAAGGTGTCCGAGACTGTCGTATTCCAGCACTGCAAAAGTCTGCCGTGCTGACAAGAGCAGATTAAGGCGTTCCTTAATTTCACCCAGCTTTACGCTAACCGCTTCTTCCTGAGAAAGGTTTCCTTCACACCAGGAGACAACTTCACTCCAACTGCGCAGGTGTGCCTCTATGATTTGCCTTAGCCTGCTCTCACTGTTTTTTATCTCCTCCAGCTTCACGCTGAGCTGGTTTTTATCCTTACTCAAATCCTGCTGCTTTTTGTAAATATCAGACTGCGCCCGTTCCTGCAGCAGGTCATCTCTTTGCCCCTCCAGGATCGTCATTTCACTATCCCGGCTCCCAATCTCATCCCTCAATCCCTTAATACGTTCCCCAAGCATAGAAATCTCCGCTTGAAGTTCCCGCAGTTCCTGCCCGCTTTTTTCCTCTTCCGCCCGGTCAAGCAGATACTTCTGAATCAGATATCTTTCATCTTCCTCGCAGAAAGCAGCAAACTGGTTACTGATTGCCTCCAGCGCCAATACCCGCTTTTCCACTAAACCCAGTTCCTCTTCCAGCTGCTTGTACTGCCGGATGTTCTCCTGCATATGGGTGATATCCACTTCGTTTTGTACATCGCAGACAAACTCGGTTATAAAACCTTTGATATCCATAATGGGAGAGAACGGCACCGCCTTTTTGAAAAGGCGAAAAAATCTTTCATTCAGATGCCCCAGTACACCGACCATTACCTCACGGTAATCTTGATTGCTCTCAAAAAAGTCGTATTGTTTCGTATAGTGGTTGTGAAAGAAAGCTCTGAGCGTCTTTATGTTCATGGGAACTCCGTCCAGGTAAAAACGATGAGCAGGCAGAGGTTCCCTCAGGTAGAAAAACCTGTGCTTATAATCCCCGTCGCTGTATGAATCAAAAACAACACCAAGACAGAAGCTTCTTTGTTCCACGGTATCCCTGAATTCAAGCACAATGTAGCTGCTAAAGTCACTGTCCCGCAGGTAAACCGTGTTAGTTTCATCGTCCTCGGCCACTTCCCCTTTTAAATACCCCTTAAGTGTACGAGTGGACTTCTCGTTAGCTGCTTTATTAAAATAATGGCCTGCGGTATCCCCCAGTATCACCAGTTGCAGCGCGTCAATAATGGTGGATTTGCCGGCGCCATTCTTGCCTGTGAGGAAGTTGATATCTTTAAACTCCAGCAACTCCTGGTGAATATAATGCCAGTTAATCAACAGCATCTTCTCCAGTTTCTTCATCTTCATCCTCCTCTCCTCCAGGCATTTCTCCAAGGCCCAATTGTTCATAAAGATCACAAATTTTTTCATTGGTCACCAGGAATATAATGGACGGATAAATAACCAGCCTGGTATCAGGGCTTGTCCAGCCGCCATCCAACCTCTCAATAATATTAAATCCTCTCAGCGCAGATAAGCTGTCCCTGAGCGCCTTGTCAGAGGGCTTTCTGTCCAAAAGGCCAAGGTGGTGCATTTTTTCCACCACTTCACCCACAGATGTCATTACTTCCTTTCGCACTGACAACTTCTCCATCTGCTTTTCATAAATCAGGCGCAGCGCGTAAAGAAAATAGGTAGTGTTTTTGTCGATACGTTTGCGATTATACTCGTAACGATTATAAAACCCGGCTACTCCCCGGTGATTGTCAAGCTGTATATCCCAGCCGATAACATTCAGGTAACGCTCAAACAGAGTCCGGTGCCGCTCAAGAAATCTGAAATCTTTGTTAATAACAATATTTTTAGTCCTGGTGTCCACCTCGTCGCGCACAATAAATGTCTTCTGCATCAGAATGTTAATTACTCTGCCAAATTGCTCCCTGTCCTTTTCATTTAACTGTTCCCATTCATTTTCCCACATTGGCAGTCCTCGCTTCCCTGGCAATTACCAGTTCCGGCAGCCGGTAGCCCTCCACATACAGGTAGCCCTCCTTAAACTCAATCCTGTAAGGCAGCGCTTTTTCATCATTATTAATCACGGCCAGCAGCAGCTTGATAAACTCATCATCCGAGGCCAGCCTCAATTCCTCCGTGGTAATACTGTACCTGTCTCCCAACAGTTCCTGAACGAACAGTATAATCTTCTGGTGTGAGTACACTTTCTGCAGCCTCTTTTTAAACTCTTCGGTCTCAGCCCTGATGTCCTCTTCTGAAACCACAGACTGCTCTTGTGCAAAAGGTTGGTGCAACCTGCTCCTGTAAACGCTGATGATACAGCCGTATATTATCCAGTAATTCCCGCAGGTTAGCCCACAACTGCAGCGTTGACTGATGTGAAAACTTCAGTGCATCATAAACATGCTCATCCCGCTCCAAATCCGCCGTTTTTAAGCTGGAATAGGTGGAATATTCATACCCGTTATACTCAACTGTCTTTCCATGTAAAATATCATAAAACAGATTCAGCAATTTACTGGCGTAACCGGGAATTACATAGCACTCCTCAAAAGAGGACACATCCGGTTCCGGCTCCAGCCACCCCGTCTCCAAAAACTTCCGCAGCAAGAAATGGGCCCTGCCGGAAAGATTTATTTCTTCCTCCAACCCGTACAATTCGCCCTCATCGCACTTCAACTCCAGCATCTTGTTTTCCATGTTGGCAACCAACCTGGAGACCAAATCTGCCTTCTTCATCCTGGTCTCCTGCCTGTAATGCCGGTAAAGTACAAGCAGCGCCTCAACATAAATTTCCCTGTTGGGCGAAGAAAATAACGAAAAGAAATTGTGGGGAAACACATCAAAAAAATTCACCTTAACAACCCTTTCAAAACATCATACCTCGGAATTTGACATAAACAGTCAATATCCTCTTTTACAAGTAAAACGCTGCGCGCTTTTTATATAGGTCGCGTTTTTCTTGTTCGCTATTGGCTGCCGCCCCAAGACCGTCTGCGGACCCTGAGCACCCCGCAAGATTAAGGGGGAGTCCCCCTTAACAACCCCCTTTACCGGGGAAATTTGATATAGTTTCCTCGGCAATCGAAAAAGCTGCTTTAGTGCAAGCAGCCTGGATCTCACCTTTTATTATTACCCGGGACCTTCTAACTATATTAGTATTTAATTAAAAATTCGGCAACCCGGGGATGCTATCTGCATACCCGTATGCCTTCGGACGGATAAACAGTAGCAACTCTTGAACTATCATGCAACCCAATTGCATATAATGCATCCAGCAGGCTATGCTGAATATTCGGATCTTCTGGATATTTTTTATGTAGAACATTTAAAAATTCTATTGCTTTCTCATATTCCTCATTGAGCACATTGGCCTCACCAAGTTTCCATTGAAATTCGGGATCATCAGGATATTGCTCAACCCTTTTTTTTCTGTACTCAACCAAGCCTTTCCAATCTTCCAGCGCAAAAAACTCTGCATCAGCTTCCCATTCCTCCATCTCATCAAACTCATCCTCATTTTCGGTTCCCCATATTGCCTTACCCGCTATATTCGCATCTGTGCGGCACCCGACCACTTCTGCCAGTCCCAATATGGGGTGAACGCCGCCTACTTCTTTCTTTTTCTTTTCTTCTTCGAAGACTTTTTCTTTATTTCCTTCATAAGCTTGTTGGTGTTGCTTTGCGTTGGATAAAGGGTTTGGACATCAGGCGCCAATTTTTTCTGATGCTTGCCCATATATAATTCCGCTAATGGATACATGCCTTCGAATTCATCAACAGAAATATCAATATCCATGAAATGAACAGTGACAGGTTTCTGGTCATGGCAGCTCTCCGGGCTTTCATTTGAGAATTCATTGCCTTTAGGTATGAATTCCACCAGTTTATTCAGGTCACTCAAGATATCAAATAGCATGAATAAAGCATCGGTCAGCAGATCACGCATAGCTAATGGGGTTAGGTGATCATAATCCCGAGCTGTGAGTAGCACCCGGCGCAAGTGTAAAGTAGCCGCATCCTTTGCACCAGCCTCCAACAGAATCTTACCAAGAGAATAATGAGATTCCATTTGACATGGATCTTGTTTTATGGATTCTTCAAAAGCCACTACTGCCAAATCCAGCCTGCCGCCTTTAATATAAATGTTGCCAAGCCGGTCCCAAATCCAGGCATTATCAGGCTCTTTGCTAAGTTTATGTAAAAAATGTTCTTCCACTTCGGTTGCCCAAAAAAAAGATTCTCCATCAAAAGTAGTAAATCTTCCCACAACAATTTCTTCTTCTTTTTTTATTTTCGCTTTTAAAGCTAAGGCATGACCCATAACAGCTATTTGTAGCATTGTCTTGGTTTGGTTAGGTAATTGCCAACAACCTGAGTTACAGTAGTGACAACGAAAATAGCCGGAAAATTGAATAGAACTTGCCCAAGCGGATTGATCCGATTTGTCATTTCCCTTGGAAAAAGACAGATATTTCGCCAAATCGAATGCCATAAGTCCCAGATTATACTGGCCATTTCGACCACACGCCACACAAGTAAGTTTATGCTTTCTTTCCGGCAAAGCTTTACGCATAGAACCCAAATTTTTACATACCTGCTTAGCATAGACTCCAGGCAGCATGGACTCTGGAGGACTAGGCGGTATTTCCGAAAGATCTTTATTTGTTACAATGCTAATCAACAAAGGATTTATCCCATTTTTTCTATAAACAACCACAGTAATTCTCCTTTTAACTATTTTTTGTTTCACTAAAACAGTCGTAGCCCTTGTCAGTGCTATCCTCTACCGTTTTTTTTCTTTCCCTCTTTCTATTTTTCGAGCTAAACCGTCTATTTCCTCTCATTTAAAAGAAAAATGATCACTTTATAGTGATTGTTTTTCATTCATTTAACCACTTGCAGATGAGTCAATGCCGCCGGCGCCAGATTGACCAGCCCTATGAAAAGGAAGGAGCAAAAAAAAGACCATTTTCGTAGTCTCGTCGGTAGCCATTTTGATACCCATCGCGATGAGCGAATCCTGCACTCTCTATAACAGGACAGCTGCAATCATATGTACTCATCCTCATCCTCATCATAGTATCTGTACTGACTTGGCGCTTCACCTTTTTCTTCAATAACCTTAGGATTCTCAGGATTTTCATCTTTAAATATTTTTAGAAGTTGAATTTCAAACTGCCATGAATCACCATAATCAAAAAGGTACATAATCCTTTGCCCTTCATATAATCCAAGCTCACCAATTGTTACCTCATGAACAAAAGGGCTTTCATCAGTCATTGGTGAATGATAAGCATGCTTGGAATACTTTTTGGCATCCATAAAGAATGAGTACAGGTGATCATCATCAAAATTGAAAGCATCCTGCACAGCTTTATGCAAATCTTCAAGGGTATGCCTGAAAGAGAGCAAGATTTTCCGCCAAACACTCCTGCCAAGGGATACCTTGAAAACATAGTTACCTCTGACAACTTCACTTACTGCGACATTAACTGTCTTTTTCAAGGCTCCTTCCGGAAAGATAGGTTCCAGAAACCTGTATAATGGAATGAATCCGGACTTCTTTCTTTCATTGTATGCTTTTCGCTGTTTCTTGGATGGAAATAAAGCGAACTCTGACTGATATGTAATACCCGGTATAATATTTTCATCCATCTTTAACTCTTTCAACCATGGTATATTCCAATCCACTATTCTCTGACCAACCAGTATTTTACATATGTTGACGCCAAAATCTGTAGGGATTACAGCTTTTATGGAATCATCATACCTGGTAGTCTTTCTATTCACTTCAATAATCGGCACATATCCACAAAAGCCAAAATAATTAAAGCAACGAATTATTACTGCTAAATATGAAAAGACAGGATCAAATTCAACTCTTTGTGAAAACGAACCCTTTTCCAGTTCCATTCCGGCAACCGAGTCAGCTAAGGTCCGTATAACCTGATCAAAATGACTAATGCCCCTACCCGATCTCATAATTTCCTCTATGTCATATCTTGTCCAAAAGGTTTCAAGAAGGAACGCGTATTTCTCATAAATATTCAGAGCGTCAAATTCATCCTTACTTATTGTTCTGGTTAAATAAACATTTCCTTTCGCATCTGCCGCTTTCACATATAGTTTTCCAAGCAGTGCAAGATTAAAAATCAGATTTATAACCGGATAAGATTCCAGCTGATAATTTGGCGCATCAACTTCCTTTTTGTAATACAGCAATGAATTTATTTCGAAAAGGTCATTTTTCCCCAATACACCTCTTCGCTTGGACAGTATAGGCTTCCTTTCTTCCACAAAGTCACAAAACACTGTAAAATCATTGACCGAAGCACTGATGTCCTTCTCATACACTCTGTACATTTAAATCTCCTCTTCTCTCATAATTGTTCCCTCTTCTTTATAATAACAGCTGTCTCAGCTCCTGCGGCGTTAGTCTTACCGAGTACGCTCAGGAAATCCATTTACTCAACCCTGATGCACAAGGTTCGTTGCTTGTCATTGAATGGCGTAAGCGTCTAAACGTTAGCAGTTTGCTACGAATTCCAGAAATTTCTCAGGCTGGGGCGTATCGTTTGGCTGTGGCAGATAACATAGATCCGTATGTTCTGTTTGCCTGGCTTAGAATTTCCGATTTAATCACAAAAAATCAGCAGGTAAGCCAAGAGCTTAATATTGTTAAACTAAAAAGCAAATTGCACTTAATTCGAAGACTCACTTTCGAAGATGTGGATACAATCCGTTTAAGATTGAAGGAGTATTTTGCTGAATGTGGCATAAAGTTTGCCATTGTCAAGCACTTTACTGGAGCGCCCGTTCAAGGTGTAATTAAGAGAAACCTTGATGGCACTCTCAATTTAATCATGACAGCTAGGCGCAAGTTTGCAGACGTCTTTTGGTTTACCCTTTTTCATGAAATTGGACACATTCTTAATGGAGATATTGAGGATAGATTAGTTGATTATGAGTTTACACAGAATGAAGCAGAAGATCGGGCAGATGAATTTGCAGCCAATACGCTAATCGATCCTGAACAGTATAGCTATTTGGTGGAAACCGGCGATTTTTCGTTGCCCCGTATTCGGCAGTTCTGCTCTGAACAGAATATTCCCACCTACATGTTAATCGGCAGATTGCAGCGTGACAAGTACCTTAAGTACCATCAATATTTTAATGAAAAAGTTAAGTATGAGTTAGACAAAATCGAAAAACAATAAACTAAGCTGCCGACTAGCACAACCCGGCAGCCGGTTGTAGAATTCCAGCAACCCCTGATAGGCACTTTCGTTTTGAAAGCAAATATAAGAATATAACGTCTCAACAGCCCGATTAATAATGTTGCGGTCTGAGCCGGATAACGTCGCGAGGACATCATCCATTTGCCGGTGCCTTAATCCATTAATCATCTCATCCTCATCTTCTTCTTCATAAAACTCAGTAATTTCCGCTTGTTCATACTGCGAGCACGCTTCCTGATTACCGTCATACCTTTTTTTCATGTACAACTCATAACAACAGTCAAAATTTCCGCTGTCATAAATCCCATCAGCAAACGGTAAAAACGCTTCATCCTCCATACAAACGCCTAAATTTTCCACACCCACTTCCATAAAAAAATAGTTACAGTGAAAGCAGACTCTTTCAAGTTCCATTGATACCACATCCTCCATATCTATTATGTCTTTGCTGTAGTGCCCAGTCTCTCTCTGCCCCTAACAACCAACGCCGTTAAGATATATAAATCAGCTTACACGTCCTCTGGATCTTCTTTTCGCCCAACATAAGCTATCATAAATCCCTTTTGGCGTACGTAAGAGACCGTGCCCAGCACGGCCCCTTATTTTGCTCTTTTTAGTTTTTTCTGTTCTTCGCTTAATTCCCTGATCATCTGCATGAGTAAGCGGTTCTCTTCTTCATTTTTTATTTCATGCCGTTCCAGCCTTTTATCTAGCGCGTCTACTTTTTTATCTAGTGCGTTTACTTTATAATCGAGTGTGTCTACTCTTTTATCTAGTATGTCTACTTTGTTATCGACCCGATCCACTTTCCCATTTAGCATTTGCAGGCCTTCGCCAAACACACGAAACTGTGATCTAAGATCTTCCAAGATTACGGCCACTTTGGAATCTTCCATTTTCTCTCACCACCTGCATAATGATAGTAATGGTTTCGACAGGCTAGAGCGGTTTTCCTTGTAGACGGCGAGCTATGATGTTAAAAAATCCACTGCCCGCCTTACCTTTTTTTTCTTTTTTTCTTCGCCTTTTTCTTTTTCTTCTGAGTAAAACGCCCGGAGTTTTGCTGTTGTGGGTAAATGCTTTTGACATCGGACGCCGGTTTTTTATAATTCAGATTCATATATAATTCCGCCAGCGGGTACATACCTTCGAACTTATCCAGACGAATGTCGATTTCCCGGAAATTTAGAGTTACTGTTTTATCTGGGGCGCCGCTTTCCAAGCAATCAGGTAAAATTTCATCTGCCTTGGGCAGAAACTCCACCAGGTTTGTCATGCCTTCCAAAATATCCAGGAGCGTAAAAAGAGTTTCGGTCAACATATCACGCAAATCTGACCGTTTAAGGCGATCATATTTGTAAGCCGTAATAAGCACCCGGCGCAGGTGTGAAGCCGCCGCCTCCTTTAAGCCTGCTTTAAGCAAAATTTGGCCAAGAGAAAAATGAGATTCCATCTGACCCGGATCATGTTTAATCGACTCTTCAAAGGCAGCCACCGCCAAATCCGGCCGCCCGCCATTCAGATACAGGTTGCCAAGCCGGTTCCAAATCCAGGCGTTATCAGGGTCTTCATTGAGCTTACGTAAATGATGCTCTTCGGCTTCACTTGCCCAGCGAAATGTTTTCCCGTCATAAGTACCGGTTTTTCCAATAACAACTTCATCTTGCTTCATTCCTGTCATAGCGTGTGTCATGACGGTAATATTCAGAAATAACAGGGTTTGCTTGGAAAGTTGCCAGTTTCCCGCTGAATTGCAATGCCGGCAACGAAAATAACCGGTGCACTGAAAAGCTTTGTTCCAAACGGAATCAAACGAGTCATTCCTTTTCAGGAATTTCTCCATATCAACCACTATAGTTCCCAAATTATACTGACCTCTTTTGCCACAGGCCGTACAGGTCAGTTCATGCTTTCTTTCCGGCACAGACTCACCCGTATTGCTCAAATTTTTACGCACCTGTCTGACATAGACTCCGGGCAGCATGGGCGGCGGGGGGCTTTGCGGTATTTCCGAAAGATCTTTCTTGGTTATAATGCTGATCAGCAGTGGGTTGATTCCGTCTTTTCGATATGTAGTCACAGTAGTTCCCCTTACATTTATAAATTCTGGACTGTAAAACCCTCTTTTGCCTGACTTTAGAATTCTTCGACAGAGCTTTACGATTCATTCTCTTACGACATCCCGTAACAGCTCGTAACCGTTTTCTGTAAAAAGGTAATCAGTGACTCTGTTTTCTTTGGCAATTTTCACCCTGCAATGTCCAATCAACGAACCGTGTGATTTTTTGAAAGTCATCTCTATTTCTCCGTAAAACTTGGAATCGAACCTTTCCGAGTAAAAATCCTGCTTGTTTAAATGAATACAGTGAATAAAATTAAGAATATTAAAATCTATTTCTTCCTTAGGTGTTAAGTTGTGCAAGCCCTTTTTAACTCTTTTTCTTAATTCCACTTCGCTAAAACGCATGATACTGCCTCACTTTCCCTGGTTTGCACTCACCAGTGTTAATCAAACCAACGCTTAGGATCTGTGAAATATTAACCTAAAATCAATTTTTCGGTAGAATGGCATAATTCCACTCACCATGAAATTCAGAACGCTCTATATGAACCGCCGCCAACTCTTTATCGGACACCTTGATCCCTTTTGGGTATTCCTGTGTGTCCAGTTGACATTGAATGATCAAGCCGGCTTTAGTAGTGGTGTTGGCAATGAGGTTAACAATGGTTTCATGGCTTACAAGAGGTCGCCCGCGCCAGTTTTGGGTGATATGCGAAAACATTCGGTGCTCTATGGCGTTCCATTTGCTGGTACCCGGAGGATAGTGGCATACAGAAAGACAAAGCCCTGTCTCATCAGCCAGTTTCTGCAACTCCACTTTCCACAGCCGAGAGCGCGAACTGTTGCTACCACCTCCGTCCGCGGTAATGAGCAACTCCTTTGCATTGGGATAAACGTGTTGACCCATCTGCAGCCACCAACCCCGGATACTTGCGACAGCAAATTCTGCAGTGTCGTGATCCGTGCCCACGTTCACCCATCCTTCATTACGCTGTTGGTACTCGATAACCGTGTCGTTGATATACTGAAACTGGGCATCGCGATCCGGGTGTTCCGTTCCTTCCAACGTTTTGCGGTTGGCCTGTAGGCTGTAGCCCATGTCATGCAGGAGTCTTCCGACCAGATTGGGACTGACGGAACGCCCGGGCTTCATCGCCTTCAATTCGTCGGCCAGGTTCCGCGTACTCTTGCTGGTCCAGCGCAGGGGTGATTGCGGGTCGCCCCGGGTACCGGGTGAAATGAGCTGTTCCAGATCCTTCGTTAGTTCCGGATCGATCTCCGTGGCGGGTTTCCGCCCGCCCCCTGGTTGTCGAATCCGATCTTGTTCAATGGTTTCGGGATTGCGGGCTTCTTCCATGCCCCGACTGACGGTGGCTGTGGACATGCCCAGTAAGGCGGAGATGCTCTTTAGCCCGCCAGTGCCGTAAACAACGGCTTCAGTACCTGCCAGGAGCCGCCGCTGTTTTTCGTCGAGAAAGGGGGCCATCATGTCGTATCTCTTTTTTATGAGTTGCTCAGATCCGCTCATGGTATGCTCCCCTTTTCGGGATGGTCCTTGTGACTGTGCGGCATTGTCTGCCGTAAGGGCCTCGCGCCAGTCTCGCTGCAGGGGGTAGACAAACACTTCGCGCACCGTGGCTTCGTCCTCGTATTTTCGGTCTTGCCTGCCGGTGCCGGCTGTTTGACCC
>Ga0208242_100374_pt1 | contig 34677 bp, 32 predicted proteins | sample SubbioAug_CSW13A_FD_184825 | JGI IMG/M metagenome (GOLD analysis project Ga0208242, IMG submission 184825) | Serpentinite rock and fluid subsurface biosphere microbial communities from McLaughlin Reserve, California, USA - CR12Aug_CSW13A (SPAdes) | ecosystem: Environmental > Terrestrial > Deep...
GAGGCGCTGTCCATGGATGTTTTGCTCGAATTTTTCCACACCTTCCTGACCCAGTTCCAAACCCCCACGCTGGCGTTTTTGCTGGGGGGTATGTTGGCGGCGGCATTGGGCAGCAAGCTCGATATTCCAGACGCCATCTACCGCTTCTGCGTTTTCATGCTGCTGATGCGCATCGGCATTCAGGGCGGCATGGAAATACGCGGCGGCGACATCGGCGCCATGCTGTTGCCGGCCTTGTTCAGCGCCGTAATCGGCATGACGATCGTGGTATTGGGTTGGTTGACCTTGGCGCGCATGAATGGCGTAAAAAAAGACGATGCCCTGGCCACCGCAGGCCTATTTGGCGCCGTCAGTGCGTCCACCATGGCTGCGGCCATGTTCATGCTCGAAGACGAAGGCATTTATTTCGAAGCCTGGGTGCCGGCTTTGTATCCGTTCATGGATATTCCGGCGCTGGTGCTGGCCATCGTATTGGCCAATATGTACTTGAGCAAAAAGGACGGCTCCACCAAGCGGGTGGCGATTTGGCCCATCGTCAAAGAAAGCCTGCAAGGCCCAGCGCTGTCGGCCATGCTGCTGGGTGTGGCGATCGGGCTGTTTACGCGCCCCGAGGCGGTATTTGAAGGCTTTTACGACCTGCTGTTTCGTGGCCTATTGACGGTGTTGATGATCACCATGGGCATCGAGGCCTATCAGCGCCTGAACGAATTGCGCAAGGTCGCGCATTGGTACATCGCCTACGCCTTCGTGATGCCGATCGTGCACGGTTTGATTGCATTTGGTTTGGGTTACGTGGCGCACGTGCTGGTGGGCTTCAGCCCCGGGGGCGTGATCTTGCTGGCGATCATCGCTGCGTCCAGTTCCGATATCTCGGGCCCGCCCACGCTGCGCGCCGGCATCCCCACGGCCAACCCGTCGTCGTACATCGGCTCATCGACCGGCATCGGCACGCCGGTGGCGATCGCCATCTGCATCCCCTTGTTCTTGATCCTCGGGCGCTGGGTTTTTGACCTATGATAAGGATTTTGGGTACAGAAATGCTGAACAAGGCCAAGAAGGTGGTGGTGGTCACCGAAAAGATTTTGCTCGACCAGGTGGTGAAGTTGGCCATGGCAGCCGGGGCCACCGGTTACACGGCGGTGTACGCCAACGGACAAGGGCACCGCGGTGTGCGCTCCGACGCCCTGAGTGGGCATGGTGAGATTTTTAGCAACGTCAAGATAGAATTCATCACCGCCAGGCCCGAGGTGGCGCAAAAGATCATCGATGGGGTGGTGTCGACCTATTTCGGCAACTACTCCGGTATCTCGTACGTGGAAGACGTCGAAGTGGCGCGTACAAGCCAGTTCTGACGGGCACCCTAGCGTGCCCTGCGCGGTCCAGCGACGGCGACAAAATCCAAACCAGCTTCGATGCAAGACCGCACCGCCAGCGACCATGGGCACTGGGCCCAAGCCCTGATACAGGGCCGACACAGCACCTCGCCTAGGCGCCTGTGCGCGCCAGGGCCCGACGCGGCGCAGCAGCAGCTGATCTTGGCGGCGGCGGGGGCGGCGCCCGACCATGGGCGCATTTTGCCGTGGCGCCTGATCGAGGTACCGCAAGGGCAGCGCGATCAACTGGGGGTGGCTTTTGCCGCTGCCTTGCTGGAGCGCGACCCCCAAGCCAGTGCCGAGCAACTGGCGCAAGCCGCCGACAAAGCGCAGCGCGCGCCTTGGCTGCTGCTGGCGCTGCTGCGCCTGAATGCTGCGGGGGCCGAGGTTTCCGGAATCCCCAAAATCCCCGACCACGAACGCCTGTTGTCGGCCGGCGCGGCCTTGCAAAACATGCTGCTGCAAGCCAGCGCGCTGGGCTTGGGTTCGAGCCTCACCAGCGGCCAGGCGTTGCAATCGGCCCCGCTGCGGCATTTGTTTGGCTTGGCCGACGATGAAATGGCGCTGTGCTTTGTCAACATCGGCCATGTGGTGCAGCCCCGGGCGGTACGCGAACGGCCCAGCGTGGACGCTTATTTCAGCCGCTTGGCGCCACCGCCTCCGGTGAAGGCCAGCGCCACATGAGCTTGGCCCCTGAAGCAAACTGGCCCGTGACGGCCTTGGTGCTGGCTGGCGGGCGCGGCAGCCGCATGGGCGGGGTGGACAAGGGGCTGGTGCGCTTGCAAGGGGTGCCGCTGGTGCAGTGGGCGCTGCAGCGCTTGCGCGCGCAAGTCACCGATGGCGCCGATGCTGGAGCCGGGCCGCTGCAACTGGCGATCAATGCCAACCGCGAATGGGCCGACTACGCCGCCTTCGGGCTGCCGGTGTGGCCGGACCCGGTGGGGCATTTTGCCGGCCCCTTGGCGGGTTTTGCCGCTGGTTTGCAGCACTGCCGCACGCCTTTGCTGCTGACGGTGCCCTGCGATGTGCCGTTGTTTCCGCTCGATCTGCTGCGGCGCTTGCACCACGCCCTGCTGCAGGAACAGGCCGACATGGCGCTCGCCGCTGCGCCCGATGAGTGCGGAACCCTGCGCTGGCAACCGGTTTTTTGTCTGATGCGCGCCAGTCTGCGCCCCAGTCTGCTCGATTACATCGCCCAAGGGGGCGGCAAGGTGCAGGCGTGGGCGCGCACGCAGCGTTGCGCCGTGGTGCCCTTCGATGCCCCCACCGACAACCCGCTGGCTTTTCGCAACCTGAATACGCCGCAGGAGCTGCGCGAGTTGGAGGCGCAGCTGGCCGCGCTCGGCGCGGGGGCCGGCCTCCCGTTGGACCGACCGATGGCACCGCAACCGGCGCCGGGGTGATCATTGCCAGGGCAATGCCTGCAAGCGCGCCACTTCTTCAACGTGGCGCAGCCGCGCATCGATGATCGACTGCTCGATGTGATCGGCGGCACCCGGTGCCTGTCCCAACCGGCGCGCGGCGCGCAACCGCTCCAGGGCGCCGGGGGCGTCGAGCAGGGCCAGCCGGGCCTCGGCTTCGGCGCGGGCGGCGCGCACGGGCTGCTGCTGCGCCAGATGCAGCCCGGCCAGGGTTTGCCAAGCCAAGGCGTCGTTGGGGTGCAGGCTGGTGCGCGCTTGCAGGCGTGCGATCGCCAGCCGCTGCAGTTCGGTGCCGTGCTGCAAGCTGGCTTGGGCCCCGAGCAGCAGCGCAGCGCGGCGCTCAGACTGCAGCGCGGCTTGCAGCAGGGTGCTGAGCTGTTGCTGTTGTTCCGGCGCAAGCGCCTGCGGCGGCAGCAGCAGCAACAGCTCCAGCTGCAACCAGCGCAGCTTCTCTTGGGTGGCGGGTTCGGTGGGGGCGAGCGCTTGCAAGCGCTGCAAGCCCTGCAACGCCAGCGCCGGTTCGCGCAGCCGCGCCGCTGCCAAGGTGGCGGCGTAGAGGCGGCCCAGCTCCCCGCTCTCCAAGGCTGGGGCCAAGTGGCTGGCCGCCGGCCCAGCGTTGGGTGCGCGCAGGGTGGCGGCCAAGGCATGCAGCCGATCGCTGCCGGTTTCGGACAGCACCCGCGCCCGCGCGGCCATCAGCGCATGCACCGGCGCCGCCACTGGGCTTTGGCCTTGGCGCGCCGGCCCCAATTCGAGCAGTCGCGCTTGGATGTCGGCGCTGCGTTCGGCGGTCATGGGGTGGGTGCGCAGGTAGGGAAAGGAGCCGCCGTCGTTGAGCCGCGCTGCGGCTTGGAGCTTGTCGAACAGGGTGACGAAACCGCGGCCATCGAAACCGGCTTCGGCCATGATGTCCAGCCCCACGCGGTCGGCCTCGCGCTCCATGTCGCGCGAAAACGCGAGCTGCCCTTGCAGCGCCACCGCCTGCCCGCCGGCCATGGCGGCGCTGGCGATATCGGCGTTGCGTGCGGCGTTGGCGGCCAGCGCACCCAGTATCATGGCCCCGATCACCCACGGCGTTTGCTGCTGGCCGTGCTCGATGCGGCGCGCGATGTGGCGCTGCGACACGTGCGCCAGCTCGTGCGCCAGCACGGCGGCAATTTCGTCGGCGCTGGTGCTGATGGCCAGCAGCCCCAAATGCAGGCCCAAATAGCCACCGGGCAGGGCAAAGGCGTTGACGCTGCGGTCGCGGCTGAGCAGCAGCTCCCAGGCAAAGCGCTCGGCCAGTTCGGGCGAGACCTCGCCGCGGCGCTGGGCCGCTTGCATCAGCGGCTGCCAAATGCTTTGCAGGTAGTCGTGCAGCAGCGGGTCGTCGATGAAGTCGGGGCTGCGGTAGAGCGAGCGCGCGATTTCGTCGCCCAAGCGCCGCTCTTGCGCCAACGACAGCGCGCTGGCGCCGCCCAAGGCAGGCAGATTGGGGGTGGCCGCCGCAGCGGGTGGCACGGTGGCGGGCAGCACCAGCACCGCCAGCCCCAAGGCCAGCAACCAGGGGCGGCAGCGTTGCAACAGGTTCGGTCTCATGGCCGTATGATGCCAGCTTGGCGCAAAAGTGCGTTCCATCCGTCGTCGCCAGCCCTCTAGGCCCCTCCACCACCCCTCTAGCAGCCAGAACATGCCCGAGCCATCAACCCATTTAACCCACTTCGACTCCCAAGGTCAAGCCCATATGGTCGATGTGGGGGCCAAGCCGGCCAGTCACCGCGTGGCGGTGGCCCAGGGCCTGATTCGGCTCGAAGCGGCCACCTTGGGGCTGATCGAAGCCGGTAGCGCGAAAAAAGGCGATGTGTTGGGCGTGGCGCGGCTGGCCGGCATCATGGCGGCCAAAAAAACCAGCGATCTCATCCCGCTGTGCCACCCGGTGGCGCTGACCCGGGTGGCGCTGGAGTTTGAGTTGCTGCCCAGCCCCCCGGCCGTGCGCTGCACCGCCCGCGCCGAGACCGTAGGCCCGACCGGGGTCGAGATGGAGGCGCTCACTGCCGTGCAAGTGGCGCTGCTGACGATCTACGACATGTGCAAGGCGGTGGACCGGGGCATGGAGATCACCGGCGTGCGCCTGCTGCACAAAGCCGGCGGGCGCTCGGGCGACTACCGGGCCCCAGACCGGCCCGCCGCAGAGGTTCAGTAGCTAAACACCCCGCGCCCGCTCTTGCGGCCCAAGCGGCCGGCGGCCACCAGTTCTTTGAGCAGCGGGCAGGGGCGGTATTTGCTGTCGTTGAACTCGGACACAAAGACGTTCATCACCGCCAAGCAGACGTCGAGCCCGATCAGGTCGGCCAGCGCCAGTGGCCCAATGGGGTGGTTGCAGCCCAGTTTCATGCCCGAGTCGATGTCTTCGGCGCTGGCCAGCCCTTCGGCGAGCACAAAAAAGGCCTCGTTGATCATCGGGATCAGCACCCGGTTGACGACAAAACCGGGCGCGTTTTTGACCGTGATCGGCGTTTTGCCGAGCTTGAGCGCGAGCGCATGCACGGCGGCATGGGTGGCGTCGCTGGTCTGCAGGCCACGGATGAGCTCGACCAGCGCCATCATCGGCACCGGGTTGAAAAAGTGCATGCCGATGAAGCGCTCGGGCCGCCCGCTCAAGGCCGCCAGCTGGGTGATGCTGATCGAGCTGGTGTTGGTGGCGACCACGGTTTCGGCCGGCAGCAGCGCGTCGAGTTGGCGCAGGATGCTGAGCTTGAGCTCGAGGTTTTCGGTGGCGGCTTCGATCACCAGTTGCGCCCCTTGCAGCGCGGCGTAGTCGGTGCCGACCTGGATGCGCGCCAGCGCGGCGTCTTTGTCGGCGGCGCTGATTTTTTCTTTTTTCAGCAAGCGATCGAGGTTGCTGGTGACGGCGGCCAAGCCTTTTTGCACCGCAGCGGCGTTGATGTCAACCATCACGACCGCGACGCCGTTGAGCGCGCAGACCTGCGCGATGCCGTGGCCCATGGTGCCGGCGCCAAGGATGCCGACGGTGTGGATTTCGCTCATGTGTGCTCTCCTGAAGGGTTGGATAAGGCGGTTGGCAATAGGGTCATTATGCCTTTGGCCAGTGACCGCGAAAAAAAACCCCGAGGCCGTGAAGCGCTCGGGGTTTTAGGCTCCGCCGACGTGGGCCGGATCGAGTCCGGCTTAGGCGGGCGGCAGGCCTGGATCGGCCTCGATCAGGCAGCCGATTTGCTGGAACGGGCAGCCGGTTTGGCGCTGGCAGCAGCGGTGCTGGTGACGGCGTTGAAGTTGGCTTCGGCCAGCTCGGTGGCTTGCTTGACGCCTTTTTGCACCAATTCCATGGCGGCGCTGGCGGTCGAGACGGCGCTTTTCACGGCAGCCACGGCCGACTCCGAACCCTGGGGCGCGTTTTTCACGGCGCTGTCCACGGCGGCGACGAACTGCTTTTGCGCGTCCGAGGCTTGGGCTTCGGCGACTTTGCTCAGCTCGGCGCCCATGCCGGTGGCGATTTCGTACAGGTGGCGGCTGTAGGAAGCGGCTTTCTCGGCCAAGGGTTGCAGGGCGGCGCTTTGCAGGGCGACCACGTCTTGCAGGTCTTTGGCACCCAGCACGGCTTGGGCGTGGCTGGCGCTTTCCGACAGCGAAGCGCGGGCGGCTTGCAGGTTCAGCTCGTTCAGGCGCTCGACGCTGGCCAGCGCCTTGCTGCTCAGATCAAACAGGGTGGAGACTTGGGCTTTTTGGGCGGCGAGGATTTGTTCAACGGTCAACATGGCAGGGTTCCTTAAAAAAAGGGTGAGGGCAAAAGATCTGACAGTTCGAAAACTGTAGCGCGCGTTTGCTTCAAAACCGTGTCAGCCCGGATTTGCTGCGCTGCAACATGAAACGAAGTATAGGGGCTGTGGCGCGCTTTGCAAGTCTTTTTTGTTGCGGTGCAACAAAAAACCCCAAAAACCCTCAGAGCACGTGCCCGACCGGCTTGTGCCACAGTCAAAGGGAACTCTGCCGCTGGGCGGTGTCGAATCGCAGCCTCTCAACCTCAACCTCACAGGATCTTCATGCTCTACGCCTCCCTCAAAACCGTGCACCTGCTGGCCATCATCGTTTGGCTGGGCGGCATGGTGTTTGCCATGTTCTTCTTGCGCCCGGCGCTGGCCACGCTCGAACCGTCGGTGCGCCTGCCGATCATGCACGAGGTCATGCGGCGCTTTGCCAACGCGGTGGTGGCGGTGTCGCTGGTCGCGCTGTTTACCGGGTTGTGGATGATCGGCAACGTGGCGCGCGCCGCTTCCGAGGGCGGGGGCAGCTTCACCATGCCGCTGGACTGGAAAGTGATGTCTACTTTGGGCGTTCTGATGCTGCTGATCGTCGGCCACATCCGCTTTGCCCTCTTTAAGCGCTGCGACAAAGCGGTGCAAGCCAAAGACTGGCCAGCCGCCGCGGCGGTGATGGACAAAGTGCGCACTTGGGTGCTGGTGAACTTGGCCATCGGCGTGTTCATCGTCGGCTTTACGCTGCTCAACTAAGCGCTGAACCCGCTGCCCCTTGGGCAGCAGGCTATACACCCAGCCGCCTGCTGAATCCACCCTCAGCGTGTCTTCAAAGCGTCTGGCTTAAGGCGCACGCTGGGCAGTTTGCAGCGGCAACTCGAGGTGGCGCAGGTCCGGGTCTTCGGGGTGCACGCTGATGTGAAAGCCGAGCTTGCGCCCCAGCGCCAGCATGCCGTCGTTTTCGCGCAGCACCGCGCCCACGATGCGCTCGGTGCCGTGGGCGCGCAGGTAGCGGATCAGTTTGTCCATCAGGATCCAGCCCAGCCGGTGCCCCTTCATGTCGGAGCGCACCAGCACGCCGAATTCGGCCTCGAGGTTGTCGGGGTCGCCCAAGCCGCGCACGTCGCCGATCATCTCCTCGCCGCCGTCGGGCAGGGGCAGGGTGGCGATGAAGGCCATCTCGCGCTCGTAGTCGATCTGCGTCATGCGCGCCAACTCGCTGTGCTCGAAGCTGCGCCGGCTGTAGAACAGGCGCAGGCGGATGTCTTCGGGGTCGAGTTGCTCAAAAAAGCGCTCCAGCAGCCCCTCGTCCTCGGGCCGGATCGGGCGCAGCGTGAGCGTGCGGCCGTCGGCAAAGGGCAGGGTTTCGATCAGCTCGAGCGGGTAGGGTCGGATGGCAAAGTTGGCCGCTCCGGCCGGGCGCTCGCGGCTCAGGCGTAGCCGCGCATCGAGCACCAGCGCGCCCTCGGGGTTGAGCAGCAGCGGGTTGATGTCGAGTTCGGCGATTTCGGGCACCTCGGCCAGCAGCTGCGACACCGCCACCAGGGCGTCGATGAGCGCCTCTTGCTTGGCCGCAGGCACGTTGCGGTAGCCCTGCAGCAGCCGCGCCACGCGGGTGCGCTCGACCAGCGAGCGCGCCAGCTTGCCGTTGAGCGGCGGCAGCGCCACCGAGCGGTCTGCCAGCACCTCGACGGCGACACCGCCCTGCCCGAACACCATCACCGGGCCGAACAGCGGGTCGATGCGCGAGCCGATGAGCAGCTCGTGCGCGTGCTGGCGCCGCACCATCGGCTGCACGGTGAAGCCTTCGATGCGCGCCTGCGGCATGAGCTGCAGCACGCGCTCGAGCATCGAGCGCGCCGCCTGCTCCACTTCGGCGGCGTTGTGCAGGTTCAGGCGCACGCCGCCGACGTCGGATTTGTGCGTGATGTCGTGCGACAAAATCTTGAGCGCCACCGGAAAGCCCAGCGTGCCGGCGGCATAGACGGCCGCCTCGGGTTCTGGGGGCACGACCCGGGTGGGCGTGACCGGCAAGCCGGCGCGTTTGAGCAGCTCTTTGGTTTCGGGCTCGGTGAGCCACTCGCGCCCGTCGGCCAGCACGAATTCGACCAGTTCGCGGATGCCGGGCAAGTCCATGCGGCTGTGCAGCGGCGCGGCGGGCGGGGTTTCCATCAGGTCGATCTGGTGGTGCCGGTGCAGGCGCAGCGAGGCGAAGGCGCGCACCGCGTCTTCGGGGGTGTCGTAGTCGGGGATGCCGGCGGCGCGAAACAGCGCGCTGGCCTCGGCCACAGCCTGCGTGCCCAGCCAGCAGCCGAGCACGCGCACCGGTTTTTCGCTCGCCAGCGGCAGCAGCGCCTGCGCGATGTCGAGGCTGGGCACGTGGCCGGTGGGGGCGTGCACCAGCAGCACGGCGCAGTCGCGCTCGCGCAGCAAGATGCGCAGGGCATCGAGGTAGCGCTGCGGTGGCGCGTCGCCGCCGATGTCCACCGGGTTGGCGCGCGACCAGCCGACGGGCAGCACCGCGTCGAGCTCGGCGATGCGCTCGGGGCTCAGGGGCGCCAGCTGCACGCGGGCGTAGTCGGCGGCGTCGGCGGCCAGCACGCCGGCCCCGCCGCCGTTGGTGAGCACGATCAGCTGTTCGCTGCGGTTGTCGCGAAAGCGCGCCAGCAGCTCGGCCGCCATGAACAGGTGCTGCAGCCGGAACACGCGCAACATGCCGGCGCGCGACACGGCGGCGTCAAAGACGCGGTCGCTGCCGGCCAGTGCCGCGCTGTGCGTCGAGGCGGCCTGCTGGCCCTGGCCCGAGCGCCCGCCCTTGACCACGATCAGCGGTTTGTTGCGCGCCGCCACCCGCGCGGCGGACAAAAATTTGCGCGGCTCGTCCAGCGTCTCGACGTAGAGCATGATGGCGCGCGTGCGCGCATCGCTGGCGAGGTAGTCGAGCACGTCGGCAAAATCGACGTCGGCGTGCTCGCCCAGGGCAATGAAGTGCGAAAAGCCGATCTGGCGCGAACTGGCCCAGTCCATCATGGCGGTGACCAGCGCCGCCGACTGCGACACGAAAGCCACCGACCCGGGTTGCGCGCCCACTTGCGCCAAGCTGATGTTGAGCCCCAAGTGGGGCACCAGCAGGCCGGTGCAGTCGGGGCCCAGGATGCGCAGCGCGTAGGGCTGGGCAGCGGCCAGCATGGCCTGCTTTTGCGCCGCGCTCAAGCCCGTGCTCACCACCACCGCCGCCTTGCAGCCGCGCGCGCCCAAGGCCGCGATCAGGGCGGGCACGGTGGCCGCCGGGGTGCAGATCACGGCCAAGTCGGGGGTTTGCGGCAGCTCGGTCACGCTGTGCCAGACCTTGTGCTCACCCAACTGGCGCAGGCGCGGGTTGACGGCGTACAGGGTGCCCTTGAACTCGGCCGCGAGCCGGTTCCAGATCGCGGTGCCGTCGCGTTGCGGCCGGTCCGAGGCCCCAAACACCGCGACGCTGCGCGGGGCCAACAAAGCGTGCAAATGGCGGGTCATCATGGTGGTTTGCGCGGCGGCATCCAGGCGATTAGGGCTGAGCGCATGGCTTCTTCGACGCTCATGTCGATGGGCGTGACCCATGCGCGCGGGACGAACACAGTGTAGCCGCCGATCATGTAGCCCATGGGCAGGTACACGGCCACCCGGTCCCCCTGCAAAAAGCCCGTCGGCAGGCCCTCAACATGGCTGCGCGTGACCAGCCCCACCACCTCCAGCGGCTGCCCGGGCCAGCGCAGAATCACCACCTGTTGCGTGGCTTGCCCCGGGGTTTGCGGTGAAAAATAATCGGCAAAGCTTTTGAGCGAGTTGTAGATGCTGCGCACCACCGGCGTGTTGGTAAAGGGCAGCTCGACCCAGTTGAACAGGCGCGAGGTGCCTTGGCGCGAGATCAAATAGCCGGTCAGGATGATGATGCCGATGGCCACCAGCAGCCCCAGGCCGGGGATGTAGAGGCTGCCCAGCAGCGGGCGGATCAGGTAAGAGGCGAGCGATTCCGACCACGCCACCAGCGCAAACAGCAGATAGGCCGTGAGCAACAGCGGCAAAATGGTGAGCAGGCCGCGCAGAAAGTATTGCGACAGGCGCTTGACGAGGGCAGGCGGGCGGGTGGAATCCATGGGTGGCGCTCGATTAAAGGCTGCAAGCGTGACAGTTTCATGCAGCCATGCCGATTGTGCGCGATGATTGAGGGTGGCGGCGAGCGGACGCGCTGCAGGTGTAGGGCTGGCCCCGGGTGGCTGGCCAGGAAAGGGGATATGGGCAAATTGTTGGATGGATTGGCGTGGCTGCTGGGCGCGTTGCTGCGCCTGGTGCTGTGGCTGTTTTTGCTCGGGTTCGGGGTTTTGCTGCTGGTCGTGGCGTTGCCTCTGCTGCTGCTGGGCGCTCTGTGGGCCTTGCTGCGCGGGCGGCGCGTGGCCGTGCCGCTGGCGGCCGAGCTGCTGCGCCGCCAGATGCAGGAGCGGATGCGCGCGCGCGGGCGCGGCTGGGGTGGGCGGGCCAGTCGCGGCCCCGGCGCCGCTGCGGGCCGCAGCGACGAGGTGGTCGATGTCGAGGCGCGCGATGTCGAGGTGCGCGAGGGCCAGACCCCCAACCCGACCTTGCCCGGCGACGGCCCAAGCAGGCCTCCCGGCGACCCGCGCCCATAACAGCGGCCGACGGCGCCACCACGCCGTCCCCTGGGGCTGTGTGCCGCCGCAGGCTAGGGTGCAGAGGGCTTTGGCCTAGCTGTCTAGGCGCGCTTGGCGCTGCAGCGCCGCCTCGTAGAGCGCGTTGCGTGGCGCGCCGGTGATCTCGGCACACAGGCGCACGGCGGTTTTCAGGGGCAGTTCGGGCAGCAGCAGATCGAGCACGCGCAGCGCCTCGGCACCTAGGCCGGCATCTGGTCCGGCCTCGGGGTCGGTGGCCGGCGCGGCCTCGGGCGGGTGCAGCAGCAGGGCAAATTCGCCGCGCAGGCGCTGCGGCTTGGCCGCCAGCCAAGCGGGCAGGTCGGCGCAGGGCAGGGTAGCGATCTCCTCGAACTGCTTGGTCAGCTCGCGGCCTACGGTGAGGCACCGCGCACCCAAGGCCGCCAGTTCGCGCGCCAGCGCCGGGATGCGGTGCGGGGCCTCGAGCAGCACGCCGGCCTGCGGCAGCTGCGCCAAGCGGCGCAGTGCGCGCTCGCGCGCCGCCCCCTTGGCGGGCAGAAAGCCGAGGAAAACAAAACCCGGCGCCGCCTCGCTCTCGACCCAACCGGCCACGCTGAGCAAGGCGGTGAGGCTGCTGGCGCCAGGCAGCGGCACGCAGCGCAGTCCGGCGGCGGCCACGGCCTGGCACAGCCGGGCGCCGGGGTCGCTGATGCCGGGGGTGCCGGCGTCGCTCACGTAGGCGATGCGCGCGCCCGCTTGCAGCCGCGCCACCACGGCGGCGGCGGCTTCGCGCTCGTTGTGCTGGTGCAGCGCCAGCAAGGGGCGCTCGATGCCATAGGCGCGCAGCAGCGCGGCGCTGTGGCGCGTGTCTTCGCAGGCCACGGCATCGACTTGCTGCAGCAGGTGCAGCGCGCGCAAGCTGATGTCGGCCAAGTTGCCGATCGGGGTCGCCACCAGGTACAGGGTGGCAGGCGGATAATGCTGCGCACCGGCCACTGCTTGGGCGGCTTGCAGGGCAAGTGCGCCCGAGGGGTTGACAGAGACCATGAGCGAAATCTTAAAACCGGCCACCGATGCGGCAACCAAGGCAGCGGAAACCAAGCCGAGGCCAGCCAAGCCAGCGCCAGCCGCCACGGGACAGAAGGCTCAGAGCACCAAAGCCCCAAGCACCAAAGAACGGGGCGCCGCCGCCGAGGCGCTGGCCCTGGCCTTCCTGCAGCGCCAAGGCTTGCGCCTGCTGGTGCGCAATTTTCGCACGCCGGGGCGTGGCGGCGGCGAGATCGACCTGATTCTGCGCGAGCGCGACGGCACGCTGGTGTTTGTGGAGGTGCGTCAGCGCCGCCAGCGCAGCCACGGTGGTGCGGCGGCGTCGGTCTCGGCGCTCAAGCAGCGGCGCCTGTTGTTTGCCGCGCGGCATTATTTGCTGCGCTGGGCGCAGTTGCCGCCGTGCCGCTTCGATGTGGTGGCCGTGCAAGGCGAAGGCGGGGCGCTGGAAATCGAATGGATACGCGCCGCCTTCAACGCCGACGGGTTTTAACCGAGACTGTTCGCAAACAAAGCGTTACCTCTGCGGCGCCAAACCAATGTGGGCGCCGCCTCACCGCACAGGTATCATAGGCAGATTGAAACATCTGCAAGGAATTTGGCCATGGCTTTGGATAGGGTATCGCGCAACGCGCGGCTGTGGGCGGTGGCGGCGCTGGCGCTGGCGGCGGCGATGGGTCTGTCGGCCTGCGCGCCGCTGATCGCGGGCGGCGCGGTGGCCGGTACGGTGCTGGTGGCCACCGACCGCCGCACCTCGGGCGCCATGGTCGAAGACCAAGGCATCGAAATGCGCGCCGCCAGCCGGCTGCGCGCCGAGATCGGCAACCGCGGCCGCGTCAACGTCACCAGCTACAACCGGCGCGTGCTCATCACCGGCGAAGTGGCCACCGAAGCCGACCGCGCGCTGGCGCTGCGCCTGGTGGCCGGGGTGGAAAACGTGCTGGCGGTGGTCGATGAGCTGGCCGTCATGGGGTCGCCTTCGCTCACCGCGCGCTCGGCCGATCTGCTGGTGAGCGCTCGCGTGCGCGCCGGCCTGATCGACGCCGCCGACCTGTCTTCCAATGCGTTTTTGATCGTCACAGAGCGCGGCACCGTCTATCTGCTGGGCCGGGTGACGGCGCGCGAAGCCGACCGGGCTACCGAGATCGCGCGCCGCACCGCTGGCGTGCAGCGCGTGGTGCGGGTGTTCGAGCTCATCACCGAAGAAGAGCTGGCGCGCATTGCACCGGCACCGGCGCCGGCCAACGCGGCCCCCCGAGCCCCCGCAGGCAACTAAAGGGCGCAGGGAAAGGGCGCAGAGGCAGAAGGGCGCGGGCAACAAGCGTGCCCCGCAGCGCCTCTAGCGCAGCCGCCGCACCAGGCTCGAGGTGTCCCAGCGGCCGCCGCCCATGCGCTGCACGTCGGCGTAGAACTGGTCCACCAGCGCCGTCACCGGCAGCGAGGCGCCGTTGCGCTGCGCCTCGGCCAGCACCAGCCCCAGGTCTTTGCGCATCCAGTCCACCGCAAAGCCGAAGTCGAAGCGGTCGGCCACCATGGTCGGGCCGCGCTGCTGCAGCTGCCAGCTCTGCGCCGCACCTTGGCCGATCACTTCCAGCACTTGCCCCATGTCGAGCCCGGCGCGCTGGCCAAAAGCCACCGCCTCGCTCAAGCCCTGCAGCAGCCCGGCGATGCAGATCTGGTTCACCATTTTGGTGAGCTGTCCGGCGCCGCAGGGCCCCATCAGCGTCACGGCGCGGGCGTAGGCCTGCAAGGTGGGGCGCACGCGCTCGAAAGCCTCGGGTGCGCCACCGCACATCAGCGTGAGTTGCCCATTTTGCGCCCCCAGTTGGCCGCCCGAGACCGGGGCGTCGAGAAAATGCAGCCCGCGTGCCCGTGCCAGCGCGTCGAGCTCACGCGCCAGCTCGACCGAGGCGGTGGTGTGGTCCACCAGCAGCGCGCCTGCGGCCAAGCCGGCCATGGCGCCGTGCTCGCCCAGCAGCACCGTGCGCACGTCGGCGTCGTTGCCCACGCAGCACAGCACCATGTCGGCCCCCAGCGCAGCCAGCCGCGGCGTGGGCTGGCTGGCGCCACCGAACTCGGCCACCCAGGCCTGCGCCTTGGCGGGGTTGCGGTTATAGACCGTGACCTGGTGCCCGGCTTGCGCCAGGTGGCCGGCCATGGGAAAGCCCATCGCGCCCAAGCCGATGAAGGCCAGCTTGAGCGGCGCCACAGCGGCGTGGATTTTGGGGTTCAGACTGGGCATGGTGGTTTAGAGGATTTGCAGGTGTTCGGTGCCCGCCCCCAGATCGGTGTTGCGGGCGCGCTGGCTTTGCAGCTTGATGCGCAGCTTGAGGTCGTTTTGCGAGTCGGCGTTGCGGATGGCTTCTTCAAAGCTGATCAAGTTGGCTTCGAAGGCCGTAAAGAGCGACTGGTCGAAGGTCTGCATCCCGACCTCGACGCTCTTTTTCATGGTCTCCTTGAGCTCGTTGATCTCGCCCTTCATGATCTGGTCGGCGATCAGGCCGCTGTGCAGCAAAATCTCGACCACGGCGTAGCGGCCCTTGCCGTCTTGGCGTGGCAGCAGGCGCTGCGCCACCATGCCGCGCAGGTTGAGCGAGACGTCCTTCAGAATCTGGGCGTGCACCGCTTCGGGGAAGAAGTTGATGATGCGCTCCATGGCTTGGTTGGCGCTGTTGGCGTGCAGCGTGGCCAAACACAGATGCCCGGTTTCCGAAAACGAAATCGCGTGCTGCATGGTTTCGCGGTCGCGGATCTCGCCCATCAAAATCACGTTCGGGGCTTGGCGCAGCGAGTTCTTGAGGGCAATGTCCCAGCCTTCGGTGTCGAGCCCCACTTCGCGTTGCGTCACGATGCAGTTTTTGTGCTGGTGCACGAACTCCACCGGGTCTTCGATGGTCACGATGTGCTCGTGCGTGTGCTCGTTGCGCCAGTCCACCATGGCCGCCAGCGTGGTCGATTTGCCCGAGCCGGTGCCGCCGACCAAGATGCAGATGCCGCGTTTGGCCAGCGCCAGGTTTTTGAGCACCTGCGGCAGCCCCAAGCTGTCGATGGTCGGGATTTTGGCCGGAATGGTGCGCATCACCAGCCCGACCTTGCCCATCTGCACGAAGGCGTTGACGCGAAAGCGCCCGATGCCACCCGGCGCGATGGCGAAATTGCACTCCATGGTGCGTTCGAACTCGGCCGACTGCTTGTCGTTCATGAGCGCGCGCGCCAGCGCCTGCGTGTGCTGGCCCGAAAGCGGCTGCGGCGAGACCTTGGTGATCTTGCCATCGACCTTGATCGCCGGCGGGAAGTCGGCGGTGAGAAACAGATCGCTGCCGTTGCGGCTCACCAGCAGGCGCAGCAGGTCGTTGACGAATTGGCTGGCTTGATCGCGTTCCATGGCGGCCTCTTTGGGGGTGACTAGGCGGGGTTGGGGGTTGAGCAGTTATCAGCCGGGGAAGTTTTCCGGGATTTTGGCTTTGGCGCGGGCCTCGGCCACGTGCACGCGGTTGCCACGCACCAGGTTCATCAGGCTCTGATCCAGCGTCTGCATGCCAAAGCCGTTGCCGGTCTGGATGGCCGAGTACATCTGCGCCACCTTGTTTTCGCGGATCAGGTTGCGGATCGCCGGCGTGCCCATCATGATCTCGTGCGCGGCCACGCGGCCGTTGCCGTCGGCGGTTTTGAGCAGGGTCTGCGAGATCACCGCCACCAGCGACTCCGACAGCATGGCGCGCACCATCTCTTTTTCTTCGGGCGGAAAGACGTCGATGATGCGGTCGATGGTCTTGGCCGCGCTCGAGGTGTGCAGGGTGCCAAACACCAGGTGCCCGGTTTCGGCGGCGGTCATGGCCAAGCGGATGGTCTCGAGGTCGCGCATCTCGCCCACCAGCACCACGTCCGGGTCTTCGCGCAGGGCCGAGCGCAGCGCCGCCGCAAAGCTCAGCGTCATGGTACTGACTTCGCGCTGGTTGATCAGGCTCTTTTTGGATTCGTGCACGAACTCGATCGGGTCTTCGATCGTCAGGATGTGGCCGTAGTCGTGCTCGTTGCGGTGGTTGACCATCGCCGCCAGGGTGGTCGATTTGCCGGAACCGGTCGGGCCGGTGACCAGCACCAGGCCACGCGGCTTGAGCGCGAGGTCGGCAAAGATCTTGGGGCAGTTGAGGTCTTCGAGCGAGAGGATTTTGGACGGAATGGTGCGAAACACCGCCGCCGCGCCGCGCTTTTGGTTGAAGGCGTTGACGCGAAAGCGGGCCAAGCCCTCGATCTCGAACGAGAAATCGACCTCTAGGAACTCCTCGTAGTGCTTGCGCTGGGCGTCGTTCATGATGTCGTAGACCATGGCGTGCACCTGCTTGTGCTCGAGCGGCTCGACGTTGAGGCGGCGCACGTCGCCGTGCACCCGTATCATTGGCGGCAGGCCGGCCGACAGGTGCAGGTCGGAGGCTTTGTTTTTGTGGCTGAAGGCCAGCAACTGGGTGATGTCCATCGACTCGTCCAAATTTGATATGACCACAACATTATGACAACGATTGACCACCGGCTGCTGCAGGTGCGGGCGCGCATCGCCCGGGCCTGTGCCCAGCACGGCCGCGATCCGGCCGGCGTGGCCTTGCTTGCGGTGAGCAAAGCCATGAGCCCGGCGGCGGTGCGGGAGGCGGTGCACGCCGGTCAGCGCGCCTTTGGCGAGAACTACGTGCAAGAAGGGGTGGACAAAATCGCCGCCTTGCGCGCCTTGGGTTGCACCGGTTTGCAGTGGCATTACATTGGCGCGCTGCAAAGCAACAAAACGCGTGCCGTGGCCGAGCACTTCGACTGGGTGCACGGCATCGAACGGCTGGCCATCGCCCAGCGCCTGAGCGCGCAGCGCCCGCCCGGGCTTGCGCCGCTGCAGGTGTGCATCCAGGTCAACCTCGACGGTGGGCGCAACAAGGCCGGCGTGTCCGCGCCCGAGGCGCTGGCGCTGGCGCAGCAGTTGCTGGGGCTGCCGCGCTTGCGCCTGCGTGGCCTGATGTGCATCCCCGAGCCGGCGCCCGATTTTGCCGCCCAGTGCGCGCTGTTTGGCCAGTTGCGCGCGCTGTTGGCGCAGCTGCAAGCGGCGTGGCCGCCGGGTGCGGCCGCGCTCGACACCCTGTCGATGGGCATGAGCGCCGACCTCGAGGCGGCGATCGCCAGCGGCAGCACGCTGGTGCGCGTGGGCAGTGCGATCTTTGGCCCGCGCGCCTAGGAGGTTGTGGCAGCGCCCGCCTCGGGCAAGGAGAAGTAGAAGGTGCTGCCTTGGTCGGGGGCACTGTCGGCCCAGATGCGTCCGCCGTGGCGCTCGACGATGCGCCGGCACAGCGCCAGCCCGATGCCCACGCCCTCGAAGTCGCGCGCGCGGTGCAGGCGCTGGAAGACACCAAACAGGCGCTCGGCGCGCTGGGTGTCGAAGCCGACGCCGTTGTCTTGCACCCAGAACACCAGCTCCAGCGCACCCTCGGGGCCGGTCTGTGGGCGCCAGCCGACGCGGATTTCCACCCGCGGGCGGGGTCGGCTGTATTTGAGCGCGTTGGCCAGCAGGTTGTCCCACACCTGGCTGAGCAGCCGCGGGTCGCCCTGCACCTGCGGCAGCTCGGGCGGCAGGTGCCAGCACAGGCACTCGCTGGGGCGTTGCAGGGCGGGGTCGTGCAGCACGCGGTTGCGGCTGGAGTGCAGCAGGTCGGTCATCGACAGCTCGCGCCGTTGCAGCGCCGAGCGGCCCAAGCGCGAAAAGGCCAGCAGGCCGTCGATGAGCTGGCCCATGTGTTCGGCCGCCGAACCGATGGTGGCCAGGTGCCGCTTCACCTCGGGCCCAAGTTGCGGCCCCAGGTCTTCGCGCAGCAGCTCCAGGTAGCTGCTGATGTGGCGCAACGGCGCGCGCAGATCGTGCGACACCGAGGCGCTGAAGGCTTCGAGGTCGTGGTTGATTTCTTGCAACTGGCGCGTGCGCTCTTGCACCTTGGCGTCGAGCGCGCTGTTGAGTTGCTCGAGCAGTTCGAGCAGGCGCTTGGTCTCGGTCTGGTCGCGCATCAGGCAGGCGTAGCCCTGCAGCTCGCCCGCATCCGGGTCGTGCAAGGCGGTGAGCACGGTCTGGGCCCAAAACAAGCTGCCGTCGGCGCGCTGCTGCCAGCCCGGGGTTTCGCTCTGGCCCAGCAGGGTGGCGCGCTCGATGCCCAGCGTCATCGGGTCGGCGGCGTCGTCGGCTTGCGGACCGGGCTCGGTGTGAGGCTCCGCACCGGGCTGGGCGGCGCTGGCGTGCGGCTGGCGCACCGGGGTAAAGCAGGCCACGCTCTGGCCCAGCATCTGCGGCGCGCTCCAGCCCAGCAGGCGCTCGGCGCTGGGCGTCCAGTCGCTGACGCGGCCGTCGGCGTCGAGGAAAAAAATGGCCGCGTCGCGCAAGGCCTCGGCCAGCAGCGGCCAATGCTCGGCCCGGGTCTGGGTGCGGTTCAGAAGCGCTCCAGTTCGGGAAAGGCCAGGCGGCCGCCGCGCACCAGCATCTTGCCGTATTCGGCGCAGCGGTGCAGCGTCGGGATCACCTTGCCGGGGTTGAGCAGGCCCTTGGGGTCAAAGGCGCGCTTGACGCCAAACATCTGCTCGCGCTCCTCGGGGCTGAACTGCACGCACATGCTGCTGAGCTTTTCCACCCCCACGCCGTGCTCGCCGGTGATGGTGCCGCCCATGGCGACGCTGGTCTCGAGGATGTCGGCGCCAAAGAGCTCGCAGCGGCGCAGCTGGTCCGGGTCGCTGGCGTCGAACAAAATCAGGGGGTGCAGGTTGCCGTCGCCGGCATGAAAGACGTTGGCGCAGCGCAGGCCGTATTTGGTCTCCATGGCCTGGATGGCGAGCAAGATGTCAGCCAAGCGCTTGCGCGGGATGGTGCTGTCCATGCACATGTAGTCGGGGCTGATGCGGCCGCTGGCGGGGAAAGCGTTTTTGCGCCCGCTCCAAAAACGCAGCCGCTCGGCTTCGTTCTGGCTCACGCTGATGGCGCTGGCGCCGCTGGCGCGCAGCACCGCGCTCATGCGCCCGATTTCTTCTTCCACCTCTTCGGGCGTGCCGTCGCTCTCGCACAGCAAAATGGCTGCCGCCGACAGGTCGTAGCCGGCGTGGACGTAGTCTTCTACAGCGGCGGTCATGGGCTGGTCCATCATCTCGAGCCCGGCCGGGATGATGCCGGCGGCGATCACCGCCGCCACTGCGTCGCCGGCTTGGCGCACGTCGGCAAAGCTGGCCATGATGCAGCGCGCCAGTTGCGGTTTGGGTGTCAGGCGCACCGTGACTTCGGTCACCAGCGCCAACATGCCCTCGCTGCCCACCAGCAGCGCCAGCAAATCCAGCCCCGGGCTGTCGAGCGCCGTGCCGCCGAAGCGCACCGGCTCGCCGGCCATGGTGTAGCCATCGACTTGCAGCACGTTGTGCAGCGTCAGGCCGTACTTGAGGCAGTGCACGCCACCCGAGTTTTCGGCCACGTTGCCGCCGATGGTGCAGGCGATCTGACTGCTCGGGTCGGGTGCATAGTACAGGCCATGCGCCGCCGCCGCTTCGCTGATGGCCAAGTTGCGCACCCCGGCTTGCACCACGGCGGTTTGCGCCAGCGGGTCGATGCGCAAAATGCGGTTGAACTTGGCCAGGCCCAAAGTCACGCCCAGGGTGTGCGGCATGGCCCCGCCCGATAGCCCCGTGCCAGCGCCGCGCGCCACCACCGGCACGTCCAGCAGGTGGCAGGTGCGCAGCACGGCCTGCACCTGGTCGTAGTTTTCGGGCAGCGCCACACACAGCGGCCGCTCGCGGTAGGCGGTCAGGCCATCGCACTCGTAGGGCGTGGTGTCTTCGGGGGTGTAGAGCAGCGCGTGCGCCGGCAGCACGGCGGCCAGCGCGCGCACCACCTCGGCTTGGCGCTGGGCGCGCACGCCGGGGCCGGGTCGATTAGGGGTGAGGGTGGCGGTTGCCATGGCGGGCCTCTGGGGTTGGTTGCATGTTCCCTGCTCCTGACTGCTTTTTTGGGATTCTATCTGTCTGGTTGAGGTGTGGATTAGGCCAGGCCAAAGCGGACGAAATTGCGCTATAATTTGAGGCTTGATGGGTGATTAGCTCAGCGGTAGAGCACTGCCTTCACACGGCAGGGGTCACATGTTCGATCCATGTATCACCCACCACCAAGCCCTTGCTGCGCAAGGGGCGGCCAAGCCGATTCAGCGCTGGTGCCGGTGCCTTCTTCACATCCCAAATCCTGCTTCGCTTTTGGCGCAGCTGTGCCCGCGCCGCCCGCCTTGCCGGGGCTGCGCGCCGATCGAATCGGATCGGCTTTAATCCAAAGCTTTCTTTAGCCACTCGGTAAAAGCCGCACATTCCCAGCGGTCCATGGTGCCGGTGCGCCAGCACAGGTAGTGCGCGTGCGGGCTGGGCACCGGGGTGCGAAAGGCGTCGGCTTCCCCTAAGCGCACCAGCGCGCCGGTCTCGAGCCAGGGTGCGCCTAGGCGCAGCCGCACCAGCGCCACGCCCATGCCGGCGGCGGCGCCGTCGCACATCAGGCCGATGTCGTTGAACTGCGAGCCGTCGCTGGGTTCGGGCCAGTCGAGGTGCTGGGCCGCAAACCAAGTGCGCCAGGGCTCGAGCGGGCTGCGCAGCAGCGGCACGCCTTCGAGGTCGGCGGCGCAATCGAAGGGGCCGTGCGCGCGCACAAAAGCCGGTGAGGCCAGCGGCAGCACCGCGTCTTTGACCAGGCAGATGTGCTCCACGTCGGCGTAGCGCCCGGTGCCGAAGCGGATGGTGAGGTCGGCGTCTTCGGCCACCACGTCGAGCAGCGGGATGCTGATCTGTAGCGTTAGGTCGATCTCGGGGTAGGCTTGGGCAAACTGCTGCAACCGCGGCATCACCAGCGAGCGCGCAAAGGTGGGCGTGACCGCCAGCCGCAGCTTGCGCCGCCCCGGGCTGGGCTGGTGGCTGGGAAAGCGCTGCAGGGCCAGCAGGCCCTCGCGCACGTGGGCGAGGTATTCGCTGCCTTCGGTGGTGAGCGAAAAATCGGCGCGGCCAAATAATTTGACGCCCAGCACCAGTTCGAGCTGCTTGACGCGGTGGCTCACCGCGCTGGGGGTGACGCACAGCTCTTCGGCCGCCTGCGTGACGCTGCGCAGCCGCGCCAAGGCCTCGAAGGTGAGCAGGCACTGGATGGGGGGGATGCGGGCGGGCATGGGTCGGATTTTGTGGGTGCGATTTCGGCCGTTGGGCGCAGTTGCCTCTAGGCCCCTCAGCGAAAGACCACGGTCTTGTGGCCGTTGAGCAGCACCCGGTGTTCGCTGTGCCACTTGACGGCGCGCGCCAGCACCGCGCATTCGGTGTCGTGCCCGCTGTCGGCCAGGTCTTGCACGCTCAGGCTGTGGTCCACCCGGGCCACGTCTTGTTCGATGATCGGGCCTTCGTCGAGCGCGGCGGTCACGTAGTGGGCCGTGGCCCCGATCAGCTTGACGCCGCGCTGGTGCGCCTGCTGGTAGGGCTTGGCGCCTTTGAAGCTGGGCAAAAAGCTGTGGTGGATGTTGATGGCGCGCCCGGCTAGGCGCTCGCACATGCCATCCGACAGGATTTGCATATAGCGCGCCAGCACCACCAGTTCGGCCTGCTCGTGCTCGATGATTTCGAGCTGGCGCGCCTCCACCTCGGCCTTGTGGCCGGCGCGCACGGGCAGGTGGTGGAAGGCGACGTTGTAGCTGGCGGCGAGCTGGTAAAAATCGCGGTGGTTGCTCACAATGGCGCGCAGGTCGAGCCGCAGCAGGCCGCTTTTCCAGCGAAACAGCAGGTCATTGAGGCAATGGCCCTGCTGGCTGACGAAGATCACGCAGCGCATGGGCTCGTGCCAGGCGTGCAGGCCCCAGCGCATCTGGTGCGCCTGCGCCAGCGCCTGCACCTGCTGGCGCAGTTCGGGCTCGCTCACGCACTCGCAAACGAACTGCACGCGCATGAAAAACAGGCCGGTGGCGTGGTCGTTGAACTGCGCCGCTTCTTCGATGTTGCCGCCGTGTTGCAGCAAAAAACCCGAAACGGAATGGACGATGCCGGGTTTGTCTGGGCACGAGAGCGTGAGGACATAGGTCGCATTCATGCGGCGATTGTCGCTGAAGGGGGCGGTGGCTTGCGGGTGGCACCGCCAGAGCGCGGATAATTCGGACACTAGGCAGCGCCTGTGCTGCTCGCATTTGGAGCTTAAGGATGGATTTTGCGCTCGACGTGGTGGTGCTGGCCGCTGGCAAAGGCACGCGCATGCAAAGCCGCTTGCCCAAGGTGCTGCAGCGCCTGGGCGGCCAGCCCTTGCTGGCGCATGTGTTGCAGCAGGCGGCGCAACTGCAGGCGCGGCAAGCGGTGGTGGTGACCGGGCACGAGGCCGGGCAGGTGGAGGCGGCGCTGGCCGACTGGGGCGCGGCCCTGCCGCTGCAACTGCGCTGCGTGCGCCAGCAGCCCCAACTGGGCACCGGCCACGCAGTGCAGCAGGCGCTGCCGCTGTTGCCCGACGACGGTGTCACGCTGGTGCTCTCGGGCGATGTGCCCCTGACCGAGGCCGCCACGCTGCGCGCGCTGCTGGACGTGTGCGCGGGCCAGCAACTGGCGCTGCTGACGCTGCGCCTGCCCGACCCGAGCGGCTACGGCCGCATCGAGCGCGCCCCTGACGGCAGCGTGCAGGCCATCGTGGAGCACAAAGACGCCAGCCCGGCGCAACTGGGCATAGACGAAATCTACAGCGGCATCATGGCCGCCCCGACGCGGCTGCTGCGCCCTTGGCTGGCGCAACTGGACAAGCGCAACGCCCAGGGCGAGTACTACCTGACTGACGTGGTGCGCCACGCGCGCGCGGCCGGCTGCCCGGTGCAGGCGCACCGCATCGACGACGCGCTGCAAGTGGCGGGCGTGAACAGCCCGGCGCAACTGGCCGAGCTCGAACGCGCCTTGCAGCGCCGCCACGCCGAACACCTGATGGCCCAAGGCGTGCGACTGGCAGACCCGGCGCGGCTGGATGTGCGCGGCCGCCTGCACTGCGGGCAGGACGTGGAGATCGACGTGAATTGCATCTTCGAAGGCGAGGTGCACCTGGGCGACGGGGTGCGCATCGGGGCAAACTGCGTGATTGCCCAGGCGCGCATAGCGGACGGGGCGCAGATTCTGCCCTTTACGCACATCGACGGCCAGCGCGACCCGGTGCAGGTGGGCGCTGGGGCGCTGGTGGGCCCTTTTGCGCGCCTGCGCCCCGGCACCCGGCTTGGGCCCGAGGTGCACATCGGCAACTTTGTCGAAGTGAAAAACTCCACATTGGCGGCCGGGGCCAAGGCGAACCACCTGGCTTACTTGGGCGACGCCACCGTGGGCGAGCGCGTGAACTATGGCGCGGGCAGCATCACCGCCAACTACGACGGCGCGGCCAAGCACCGCACCGTGATCGAGCCCGACGTACACGTGGGCAGCAACTGCGTGCTGGTAGCGCCCATCACCCTGGGCGCAGGCGGCACCATCGGGGCCGGATCGACCCTGAGCAAAAGCACCGCGCCGGGCGCCCTCACCGTGGCGCGCGGCAAGGCTATCAGCCTGCCGGGCTGGCAGCGGCCCAAGAAGGGCTAGAACAGCTTCCTTTATTACCATAGGCTCAATGCAAGCGCAGTATTGAAGATGCCAATCACTCCCGACAATCTGATGAGCCTGGAGGCCTACAGCAAGTACCGCAAGGCGCACAAGCCCGACGTCATGGCGCACCGCAAGCTGCGCTCGGTGGCGCTGGGCGAGCACATCACGCTGCAGTTCGAGAGCGAGATGACGATTCGCTACCAGATCCAGGAGATGCTGCGCATCGAAAAAATCTTCGAGGAAGAGGGCATTTTGCAGGAGATCGAGGCGTATGCGCCGCTGCTGCCGGACGGCAGCAACTGGAAGGCGACGATGCTGATCGAATACCCCGACGTGAACGAACGCAAGCGCGAGCTGGCGCGGCTGATCGGCGTGGAGGACCGCATGTTCGTGGAGGTCGAAGGCATGGCCAGGGTGTATGCCATCGCCGACGAAGACCTGGAGCGCGAGAACGACGAGAAAACCTCGGCCGTGCATTTCGTGCGGTTCGAGCTGGCTCCGCAAGGCCGGCCCGCCGGCTGCGTGCGGCACTACTTCATCTGACGGCGGCTGGTTCCGTTGCCAGCGGGGGCACGGCATCCGGGGTCAGCAGTGACAGGTAGAGCTGCTCCAGCTTGCCGGCCAACGCCGCAGCCGACCAGCTCTGGGCGTAGTCATGGGCCTCCGCGCCCAAACGAGCCCGCAGGTCGGCGTCGTCCAGCAGGCGGATGACCTTGCCGGCGAAGTCGTCGACGTCATCGACGGCCACCAGCGCGCCGCAGCCGGGCCCGAGTATGTCGCAGGTCCCTAGGTGTGCCGTGGACACCACAGGGGTGCCCGCCGCCATCGCCTCCAACAGCACCAGGCCCTGGGTTTCGGTGCGGGAGGCGAACACGAAGGCATCGGCGGCCCGGTAGCCATCCACCAGCGCGCCCTCGCGCTCGAGATAGCCGACGAACAGGGTGTTCCCCTGCAGGCCCAGTTGCGCGGATAGTCGCTCTAGGTGTGCGCGTGCGGGCCCGTCGCCGGCAATCACCAGCAGCACATCGGAACGACTGGCGGCGACCCGCTGCAGCACCCGCAGCAGGAAGTCGATGTTTTTCTCGTGCGCGAGTCGCCCCGCATGCAGCAGCAGCGGGCGCTCCTGGCCGATCCCAAACTGGCGGCGGAAGCGGCCGCCGTCGCCGGCCGCGAAGCGGTGCATTTGCAAACCGGTGGGAATCACGTGCAGCGGCGCTGTCACGCCATAGTTGCGCAAGACGCCCTGCATCGGGCCTGAGGGCACCACCACCGCGTCAACGGCGTTGCACTGGCGCCGACTGAAGCTGCGGGCGGCAGCGCGCAGCGGGCCGCGCGGCAACCACGGCAGGTAATGGAACAGGTACTCTTCGAAGTAGGTGTGGTAGCTCTCTAGCACCGGTACATTGAGCTCTGCCGCCAGCCGAAGGCCCGCGTAATGCGCCACGAACGGTGTTTGGATGTGCACCAAGTCGTAGCCGCAGCGCCGGAGTTTGGGCAGTAGGCGGCGGATCTCGCTGCCGCGCATCATCCGGTCTTCCGGGTCGAAGAACAGATAGTGGCTCCCTATGCGCTCGATTGCGCCGGCGTCGGGTGGCTGCCCGGGATAGGCCGGGGCGATCAGGTCGACGGTGTGGCCAAGCTGCTGCAGCTCCCGCGAGAAGGTCTGAATCGAGGTCGAGACGCCGTTGATGCGGGGAAAGTAGACATCAGAAATCATCAGTACCCGCATGCAACCTCCTCGCCGTCGAGTAGTACTGGAGGCCGGGGAGCAGCATGAAGCTGAGCAGTGCCACCCCAAAGCCGATCAACGCGCCAAACACCACATCGGTCGGGTAATGCAGACCAAGCACCAGCCGCGATGCGGCGACCAGCAACCCGAATGGGACCAGCAGCCAAACCAAGAGCGGCAGATACTGGATGGCGACCACCGTAAAGCCCACCGCGTGCAGGGTGTGCCCGGACGGGAAGCTGTATTTGTCCAGCGGCGGGGTGCCGATCTTGATGGCGCGACTGAGCCGGAACGGCCGCGGCCGCTCGGTGCGGCGCTTGATCTGCCGGTAGATCAACATTCCGCCTCCGCCCACCGCGAGCATGTGGGCGGAGGCGGCCAAGCCATGAAGGCCGTGCACCAGCGGCAGCGCCAGCATGAGGGCGTACCAAGCGATGCCGTCACCCAAGCGGCTGACGGCGGCGAAGAAGGCGCGCAGCGCGGAGAAGCGACAGCCACGGTTGAATAGCAGGCAGAGGTAGAGTTCGTAGCGGGCGAGGCGTCGAAACATGGCTCACCTCATCGCGCGCTGTAGACGCGCGGTTCGGCGCCGCGCGGCAGGCGCCAACAAGAGTCCGGGCAGGCTAGCAGTCGACATGGTTACTCCTCCAAGCAAGCAAACGCAAGGCCGGTGGCGCCAGCCCCTGCTTGGGGATCTGTTTGCTGGCGTGCTGGTCCATTCAGTAGACCGAGCCCAGCATCATCAAGTTCCGCTGGGCTTCAGGCGAACAGCTGCGCGCCAACGGATGTTGTTGGGCATAGTGCTGCCAGACCCAGTCGCTCCAGCGCCCGCGCGCAATGGCATCGTCAATGGCGGCCAAGGTGTAGCGCTGGTGGTTGAGGTGGCGGTGCAGCACGGCTACCAGCCCCAAAGCAACTCGCTCGCCACCCAGGCGGTGCCGCGGCCGTCGGGGCGCTGCACCTGCACCCAATCGCCTTGGCGGCGGGTGGTGCGCAAAATGTCGCCATAAACGGCGGTGTGCACCACGCGGTGCTGGGTGCCGGGGCCGGCGCGCAGGTTGGCGCGTGGGCTGCGCACGATGTGGTGCGGGGTGTCGCCCACCACGCTGCGCGCCACCCAGCCCTGGTCGCCCTCAAAATCTTGCACGCGCAGCCAGTCGCCACGGCGCTCCAGCACCTGCAGCGGGTAGCCTTGCGCGAGGCGCCAGAGCACCACGGCGTCGGTGCTGGGGGCGGCGCGCATGTTGATGGTGGGGTTGCGCGCGCTCACCAAGTCTTGCGCCCACGCCGGGGCCAGCGCCGCCAGCCCAAGGGCAGCGGCAAGAAACAAAAGGCGGATATGGGCCAGCCAGGGCATGCGTGAAACTCCTCGATACACAAAAAAGATGCCACACCGGTGGACTCGCGGACCCGCTGCGGGGTTCCCCGGCCAAGGGCGGCGCAGCCCGCCGAGTGGTGTGCGCCGCGCGCCGCTTTGGCCCTTGTTTTGCCGTTAGCATCGGCGTTTCCCATTCTATGCTCAAGAAAGCGATTAAATATGTGTGGCATCGTGGCGGCGCTGGCGGCGCACAACATCGTTCCCGTGCTGGTGCAGGGGTTGCAGCGGCTCGAATACCGGGGCTACGACTCCTGCGGGCTGGCGCTGCAGGGCCCTGGCGGTTTGCAGCGCAGCCGCAGCACGGCGCGGGTGGCCGAACTGCAGGCCCAAGTGCAGGCCGAGGGCCTGAGCGCCGGCAGCGGCATTGCGCACACGCGCTGGGCCACGCACGGCGCACCGGCGCTGCACAACGCGCACCCGCACTTCAGCCACGGCCCGGGCCAGCACGCCCTAGGCGATGAGGCCGCGCTGGGCCCGGCGCGGGTGGCGCTGGTGCACAACGGCATCATCGAAAACCACGAGGCGCTGCGCGCCGAGCTGCAAGCGCAGGGCTATGTGTTTGCCAGCCAGACCGACACCGAGGTGATCGCGCACCTGATCGACGCGCTGTATCAGGGCGACTTGCTGGCGGCGGTGCGCGCCGCGCTGGCGCGCTTGCACGGGGCCTACGCGATTGCGGTGCTGCACGCGGCCGAACCGCAGCGGCTGGTGGGCGCGCGCGCCGGCTCGCCGCTGGTGCTGGGCCTGGGCGGTGGCCTAGGCGATGGCGGGGAGCCGGGCGGACTGAGTGCGCAGTACTTGGCCAGCGACGTGATGGCACTGGCCGGCGTGACCGACCAGTTCGTTTATCTGGCCGAAGGCGATGTGGTCGATCTGCAGCCGGGCGGCTACCTGATCGTCGAGCGCGGCGGCCAGCCGCAAAGCCCGGCGCAGCGCCCGGTGCGCACGGTGCAGGCGCACAGCGGGGCCGCTGAACTGGGGCCGTACCGGCACTACATGCAAAAAGAGATTTTCGAGCAGCCGCGCGCCCTGGCCGATACGCTCGAGGGCATCGAGGCGGTGGGGCCGGAGCTGTTCGACGGGCTGGGCGAGCGAGCGGCCCGCGCTGCCGAGGTGTTCGGCCAGATCGACCGGGTGCTGATCCTAGCCTGCGGCACCAGCTACTACAGCGGTTGCGTGGCCAAGTATTGGCTGGAGGATGTGGCCGGTGTGCCGACCACGGTCGAAGTGGCGAGCGAATACCGCTACCGCACCAGCGTGCCCGACCCGCGCACGCTGGTGGTGGCCATCAGCCAGAGCGGCGAAACCGCCGACACCCTGGCGGCGCTGCGCCACGCCCAAAGCCTAGGGATGCGGCACACGCTGGCCGTGTGCAACGTGGCCACCAGCGCGCTGGTGCGCGAAACCGCGCTCAGCTACCTGACGCGCGCCGGGGTGGAAATTGGGGTGGCCAGCACCAAGGCCTTTAGCACCCAGTTGGCGGGGCTGTTTTTGCTCACGCTGGCGCTGGCACAGGCGCGCGGCTGCCTGAGTGCCGCCGAGCAGGCCGAGCACCTGCACGCCATGCGCCACTTGCCGCTGGCGCTGCAAGCCGTGCTGGCGCTGGAGCCGCAGCTCATCCAGTGGGCCGAGGCCTTTGCGCCCAAGGAGCACGCGCTGTTTCTGGGGCGCGGTCTGCACTACCCGATCGCGCTCGAGGGCGCGCTCAAGCTCAAGGAGATCAGCTACATCCACGCCGAGGCCTACCCGGCCGGTGAGCTCAAGCACGGCCCGCTGGCGCTGGTGACCAGCGCCATGCCGGTGGTGGTGGTGGCCCCCAACGACGAGCTGCTGGAAAAGCTCAAGAGCAATATGCAGGAGGTGCGCGCGCGCGGCGGCGTGCTCTACGTGCTGGCCGATGCCGACAGCCACATCCACAGCGCCGAGGGCCTGCACGTGATCCGCCTGCCCGAGCACTACGGCCCCCTGAGCCCCATCCTGCACGTGGTGCCGCTGCAACTGCTGGCCTACCACACCGCCCTGGTGCGCGGCACCGATGTGGACAAACCGCGCAACCTAGCCAAGAGCGTGACGGTGGAGTGATGGGCAGCCCGCCGGTTGACCTCTGCGCTATGTGGCAAGAAGCGCAGTCCTGCGTTAAACTGAACGCGTGAAAGTCACACGATACTTCGAGGCCATTCGCAATCGCCCAGACCGCGCCATCATCCAAGATGCGTGGATCGAACGGGCAATCCGGGAGCCAGATCGGGAGTCGATTCAGGAGGATGGGCGCATTCGGCGTTGGATTTCAATTCCAGAGTCGGAAAGTCGCTACTTGCGGGTTATCCTGCTGGAGGACGGCGAAACTGTTCATAACGCTTTTTTTGACAGAAGGTTTGTGCCATGAAGATTCGCTACTTTGCAGACACGGATACGCTGCTCATTGAATTTCGGGATGCGCCGGTTGCGGAAACACGAGATCTAGACGAGAACACCCTGCTCGATCTCGACGCCCAAGGCGACGTATGCTCCATCACTGTTGAACACGCCTCCAAGCGAGCTGACGCCCCGCAGTTCTCATACGAGCAGGTTGCCGCATAAAAAGCCGCTGGCGCTGGCCGACGCCGACAGCCACATCCACAGCGCCGAGGGCCTGCACGTGATCCGCCTGCCCGAGCACTACGGGCCCTTGAGCCCGATCCTGCACGTGGTGCCGCTGCAACTGCTGGCCTACCACACCGCCTTGGTGCGCGGCACCGATGTGGACAAACCACGCAACTTGGCCAAGAGCGTGACGGTGGAGTGAGGTTGTTTCATTATTGCAACATTTAAGGGGCGGTGGCTCGGCCTTGGAAGGAAAAACCTAATCCTGTGATAGCCTCTCAGGGTTTTTGAGATCGGTTCGGTCTCAGACCCATTCACAGAGGTGTCTATGCGCAACAACTTGCCCGTGACCCAGCAGGAATACGACTACCCTGCCGATGCGACCCTGCTGTCCACCACCGATGTGGACAGCCGCATCACCTACGCCAACTCGGCCTTCATAGAAACCAGCGGCTATGGGCACGACGAGCTCATGGGCCAGCCGCACAATATGGTGCGGCACCCCGACATGCCCGAGGCCGCCTTTGCCGACCTGTGGGCCACGCTCAAAGCGGGCAAGAGCTGGATCGGGCTGGTAAAAAACCGGCGCAAAAATGGCGACCACTACTGGGTGCGCAACTACATCACCCCGATGGTGCGCAACGGCCAGATCACCGGCTACGTGTCGGTGAGCACCAGGCCCGCGCGCGCGAATGTCGAGCAGGTCGCGGCGCTCTACGCCCAGATGCGCGAGGGGCGCCCCTTGCGTAGGCGCAAGCTCTACCAAGGTATTTTTGTGCGCACCGGCTTGCTGGCTCCGTGGTCGTGGTTGACGCAAACCATGTCGGTGGGCGGGCGTTTGTTTTTGGGGCTGGCGGGCATGTGGTTGACCGGCGTACTGGCGCTGCTGGGCGCGGCGTGGCTGGTGCCGGGTGTGTTCGATAACCCCTGGCAGGCGGTGGCTGTGCTGGCCGCCTTTCAGACCTTGGCGCTGGGCTTGGGCACGGTGTCCTTGCAGCGCCAGATTGCCGCCCCGTTGCGCCAGTTGGCGGCGAAGGCGCAAGACGTGGCGGGCGGCAACCTGAAAGAGGGCAAGGGTTTCAGCCGCGTCGATGAAATCGGCCAGATCATGCGCTCGGTCAACCAAACTGGCTTGAACCTGCGCGCGCTGCTCGATGACGTGGGGGTGCAGGTGGGTAGCTTGGGCGCCACCAGCGAGCAGATCGTACAGGGCAACCACGACCTCTCGGCGCGCACCGAGCAAACGGCGGCCAGCGTGGAGCAGACGGCGGCCTCGATGGAAGAAATCACCGCCACGGTCAAGCAAAACGCCGCCACCGCCACCGAAGCCAGCGCGCTGGCGCGCACCGCCAGCGAATCGGCCACGCGCGGCGGCGCGGTGGTGCAGCAGGTGACGCAGACCATGCAAGGCATCACCGAGAGCTCGCGCAAGATCAGCGACATCATCGGCGTCATCGACGGCATCGCTTTCCAGACCAACATCCTGGCTTTGAACGCGGCGGTGGAGGCGGCACGCGCCGGTGAGGCCGGGCGCGGTTTTGCCGTGGTGGCGAGCGAGGTGCGCAGCTTGGCCGGGCGCAGCGCCGAAGCCGCGCGCGAGATCAAGGGCCTCATCGGTGCCAGCGTCGAGCGGGTGGAATCGGGTGCGCGCCAGGTGGAGCAGGCGCGCCAGAGCATCCAAGACATCGTCGAGCAAGTGCAGCGCGTGGCCTTGCTCATCAACGAGATCAACAACGCCAGCGTCGAGCAGGCCGAGGGCGTGGCACAGATCGGGCAGGCGGTGGCGCAACTCGACGAGTCCACCCAGCAAAACGCGGCCCTGGTGGAAGAAAGCGCCGCCGCCGCCGAAAGCCTGCACAGCCAGGCGCTGCGCCTGAGCGAGGCGCTGGCGGTGTACCAAGTCAGCGCCCAGGGTGCACTGGCGCAGCCTGCCCAAGCCCAGCGTGCGCGTGCAGCTCTTCACCCCCCCCCCCCCCCCCCCCCCCCCCCCCCCCCCCCCCCCCCCCCCCCCCCCCCCCCCCCCCCCCCCCCCCCCCCCCCCCCCCCCCCCCGCAAGCCGCCCGCGCGCCCAATCGCGCCCAATTGGCCTTCCAGCCCTGAACCGCAGCGCCTAGGGCCGCAGCGCGGGCGTGCCGGTTTGGCCGGGGGGCTAGAATGCGCCCTTGGTGCGTTCGCTCGGCGTGCGCGCACCCAGCCCGGCCCGGTCGGCCGCTTTATTGAACCGCTTGCGCCGCCGGACGCGAGACCAGCTTTTTGCCATGCCTCTTCAATTCCTGACCCAGCTCTTTGGCAACCGCAACGAGCGCCTGCTCAAGACCTACCGCAAGACGGTGGCCCGCATCAACGCCCTCGAGCCCGAGTTCGAGCGCCTGAGCGACGCCCAGGTGCAGGCCAAGACGGCCGAATTCAAACAGCGGCTGGCGCAGGGCGAGGCGCTGGATGCGCTGCTGCCCGAGGCCTTTGCCACCGTGCGCGAGGCCAGCAAGCGCGTGCTCAAAATGCGCCACTTCGACGTGCAGCTGATGGGCGGCATGGCACTGCACAGCGGCAAGATTGCCGAAATGCGCACCGGCGAGGGCAAAACCCTGACCTCGACGCTGGCGGTCTATCTCAACGCCTTGGCCGGCCAAGGCGTGCACGTGGTCACGGTCAACGACTACCTGGCTGGGCGCGACGCCGAGTGGATGGGCCGCATCTACAACTGGCTTGGGCTCTCGGTCGGGGTCAACCGCTCGCAGACCACGCGCGAGCAAAAGCAGGCCGCCTACGCCGCCGACATCACCTACGGCACCAACAACGAATACGGCTTTGACTACCTGCGCGACAACATGGTCTATGAGGCCCGCGACCGGGTGCAGCGCGGGCTGTATTACGCCATCGTCGATGAGGTCGATTCGATTCTGATCGACGAGGCGCGCACGCCGCTGATCATCAGCGGCCAGGCCGAAGACCACACCGACGAATACATCGCCATCAACAAGCTGGTGCCGCACCTCGAGCGCCAAGAGGGCGAAGAAGACATGCGCACCGGCGAGGGCGTGATCAAGCCGGGCGATTTTTTGGTCGATGAAAAGGCCCAGACCGTCAACCTGACCGAGAGCGGGCACGAAAAAGCCGAGGCGCTGCTGGCTCAAGCCGGTCTGCTGCCCGAGGGCGCGTCGCTCTACGACCCGGCCAACATCGCGCTCATGCACCACCTGGTGACGGCGCTCAAGGCGCAGCACCTGTACCACCGCGACCAGCAGTACGTGGTGCAAAACGGCGAGATCATCATCGTCGATGAATTCACCGGCCGCCTGATGGTCGGGCGGCGCTGGAGCGAGGGCCTGCACCAAGCGGTGGAGGCCAAAGAGGGCGTGCGCATCCAGCCCGAGAACCAGACCCTGGCCTCGATCACCTTTCAAAACTACTTCAGGCTCTACGCCAAGCTCTCGGGCATGACCGGCACCGCCGACACCGAAGCCTTCGAGTTCCAAGAAATCTACGGTCTGGAAACCGTGGTGGTGCCGCCCAACCGGCCCAGCCAGCGCAAAGACGAGCTCGATCGCGTGTACAAAACCACGCCCGAAAAATACGTCGCCGCCATCGCCGACATCCGCGAGTGCCACGAGCGCGGCCAGCCGGTGCTGGTGGGCACCTCGTCGATCGAAAACTCCGAGATCATCGCCGATCTGCTCAAAAAAGCCCAGCTGCCATTTGAGGTGCTCAACGCCAAACAGCACGAGCGCGAGGCCGACATCATCGCCCAAGCCGGCCGGCCCGGCGCCATCACCATCGCCACCAACATGGCCGGGCGCGGCACCGACATCGTGCTCGGCGGCAACCTAGAAAAAATGTGCGCCGCCATCGAGGCCGACCCGGCGCTCGACGAAGCGGCGCGGGCGAGCAAGATCGCCGCTGCGCGCGCCCAATGGCAGCTCGACCACGAGCGCGTGGTGGCGCTGGGGGGCTTGCGCATCATCGCCACCGAGCGCCACGAGAGCCGGCGCATCGACAACCAGCTGCGCGGCCGCGCCGGGCGCCAGGGCGACCCGGGTTCGAGCCGCTTCTACCTCAGCCTCGACGACTCGCTGATGCGCATTTTTGCCGGCGACAAGGTGCGCGCCATCATGGAGCGCTTCAACATGCCCGAGGGCGAGGCGATCGAGCACCGCATGGTGACGCGCTCGATCGAGAACGCGCAGCGCAAGGTCGAAGCGCGCAACTTCGACATCCGCAAGCAGCTGCTCGAGTACGACGATGTGGCCAACGACCAGCGCCGCGTGGTCTATCAGCAGCGCAACGAGTTCATCGACACGCAAGAGGTGGGGCCACAGATCCGCAACCTGCGCAGCGGCGCGCTCGAGCACGTGGTGCGCCAGTTTGTGCCGGCCCAGAGCGTGGAAGAGCAGTGGGACTTGCCGGGCCTAGAAAAAACCTTGGCCGACGAATGGGGCTTGCACTTGCCGCTGGTGCAAGAGGTGCACGCGGCCAGCGAGATGGACGACGCCGATGTGGTGGAGAAGGTGCTGCAAGCCGCGCACGCCCACTACGAGGCCAAGGTGCAGCTGGCCAGCCCGGGCAGCTTTGCCGCCTTCGAGCGCGTGGTGCTGCTGCAAAACCTCGACAGCCACTGGCGCGACCATTTAAGCGCCCTTGACTACCTGCGCAAAGGCATCCACCTGCGCGGCTACGCGCAAAAGCAGCCCAAGCAGGAGTACAAGCGCGAGGCGTTCCAGTTGTTCTCGCTGATGCTCGACCAAGTGCGCGGCGAGGTCACGCGCATCCTCATGAACGTGAAGGTGCAGACGCCCGAGCAGGTGAGTGCCGCCGCGCAGGAGCTCGAAGCCGCCGCCGAGCGCTTCAGCAACGTCACCTACACCGCCCCGAGCGAAACCGGCGAGGCCGAAACCGTGGCCGACCGTGGCCTGCTCGGTGGTCGCGCCACCCCGGCCGGCGCACTGCCGCGCGTGGGCCGCAACGACCCCTGCCCCTGCGGCAGCGGCAAAAAATACAAGCATTGCCACGGCAAGCTGGCCTGAAGTGAAACCAGACTCCACGACTCATTCAAGCCGGCGTTATCTGCACGTTGTAGCCTATGCTCTGCAGCCGTTTGAGCAGGCGGTTGGCTACTTTCTGGGTGTTGGCTTGGTCAAAGTGCGCCG